>Ga0056121_1000086_pt1 | contig 44775 bp, 45 predicted proteins | sample WorMetHEROISLAND_FD_83872 | JGI IMG/M metagenome (GOLD analysis project Ga0056121, IMG submission 83872) | Marine gutless worms symbiont microbial communities from Max Planck institute for Marine Microbiology, Germany - Olavius sp. 1 HERON ISLAND ...
GCTCTCCTGTTCGTCATACCCATGAGGCCGGCCCCGTGCCGGACCTCGAGCTGAATTGGGAGAGCAACCGCCGCCCTTAGTCCAAAGGGCGACCGCGATTACGCCATGTCTCAGTCCCGCCCGTGTGCGCCGCGCCCTCACCGCGGTCCCGTCTGTTGCGCCTGGCGCACCAGTTGCGCCACCTGCGGCGTCACAGCGGCAATGTCCTGCTCGAACTTCAGCAGCACGTTCAGGGTGTCGCGCACCATGTCGGTATCCAGCGCGTCGGCATGCAGCAGTAGCAGGACCCGGGCCCAGTCGATGGTCTCGGAGATCGACGGCAGTTTCTTCAGGTCCTGTTCGCGCAGGCTCTGCACGAAGGCGACGAGCTGGCTGCGCAGGGTGTCGTTCACTCCCGGCACCCGGGTGGCGACGATGCGGCTTTCCAGCTTGGCGTCCGGCAACGGAATGTACAGGTGCAGGCAACGTCGCTTCAGGGCATCGCCCATCTCGCGCATGTTGTTCGAGGTCAGGAACACCAGCGGCGGGGTCGCGGCGGCGATGGTGCCGATCTCGGGGATCGAGACCTGGAACGCCGACAGCACCTCCAGCAGGAAGGCCTCGAACTCCTCGTCCGACTTGTCGATCTCGTCGATCAGCAGAACCGCGCCGTGGTCCTGACGCAGGGCCTTCAGCAGCGGTCGGGGCTCGAGGAACTGCTCGGAGAAGAACAAGTCGCCGAAGCCGTGCAGCCGGCCCATCGCCGCGTCCAGGCTGTCGGTGTCGGCGAGGACGCCGCCCATCTTGTCTTTCAGGATCTGGGTGTAGAGCAGTTGCTTGCCGTACTTCCACTCGTAGAGCGCCTTGCTCTCGTCCAGGCCCTCGTAGCACTGCATGCGGATCAGCGGCAGGTCTAGCCATTGCGCCGTCGACAGCGCCAGCTCGGTCTTGCCGACGCCGGCCGAGCCCTCGACCAGGATCGGCTTTTGCAGGTGCCGGGCGACGAAGATCGCGGTGGCGATCTGGCGGCTGGCGATATAGCCGACCGCGCCCAGGCCATCGACGATGGCAGGCACGGAATCGACGGCTTCAGGCGGGTTCTCGGGCGTCGTGGACGTACTCATGGGCTTTGCGTCAGCCTCTGGCGGTTTCCTCTGCCGCCTGTTGTAACAGGCTTTCTCCGCGCTGGCGCGCCTGGATCTCCCGCGCGGTGCCGGCGATCGACAGAGTGCCCTCGAGGTCGCGCAGCAGGAACGCCAGCACCGGCGGGGCGGCAGGCCGGGCCGCCGCCAGTGCCGCCAGCCGGGGCACCAGGCTGCCGGCCCAGTCGCGCGCCGCCGCCGACAGCGCCGGCACGCGGTCGGGATCGTCATGGTCCAGCAACGCCGCCGCCCGGCCGGCCAGCGCGCTCAGGCCCTCGGCCGCCGCCGCGAGCCGGCCGAGCTCGGCCGTGTCGGCATCCGCCCACGCCGGCTCGGCGTCGCCAGCCAGCAGGCGCAGCGCATGCCGCAGGGCGCCGGCGGTGGTGGCGGCGAACAGCGCGTCCTCGGCCCGGCGCATGGGCAGCGAGATCGCTGCCATCGCCCCGCCCTCGGGGCCGAGCCGGCTGGCCGCCCGCAGCCGGCAGCCGTGCAACGCCAGGCCGCAGTGCGGCGAGGGCTTGAGGAAGTCCACCGGCACGCCCTCGGTCAGGCTCAGTCCGGGTGTGTCGCGCGGCACCAGGTAGACGGAGAACTGCTTGCGCCGCTCCGCCTCGCCACTGATCGCCAGCACCAGGAACAGCCCGGCCAGCGGCCCGTTGGTCAGGTAGGCCTTGCGGCCGTTGAGCACGATGTCCTCGCCATCGCGCTCGGCCCGGGTCTTCAGATGCTTGGGGTGCGCGCCGGCGTCGGGCTCCGATACCGCCAGGCAGGGCGTGACCTCGCCGGCCGCCAGTCGCGGCAGCCAGGCGGCCTGCTGCGCCGGGCTGCCGTGACCGGCGATATGCATGCCGGCGATGAGCTGATGCGACAGCCAGGACAGCACGAGCCCCATGTTACCGCCGGCGGCGACCATGGCTTCGGCGACACCCGCCAGCACACGGAAATCGCCGCCGGCACCGCCATGCGCAGGCGGCAGACCCAGCCCGAACAGGCCGGCATCGGCAAACGCCCGCCACAGCTCTTCCGGCGGGCGCTCGGCCGTCGCCAGGGCGGCCGCGCGGGGGGCGATCGCCTTGGCGGCGAAGTCCGTCGCGCGCCGTTGCCAGTCCTGCCGGGTCGTGTCGTCCATGGCGGTGCCTCCCTCTGGGCCGCCAGCATAGTCGATTCCGCCCGGCCGGGCGGGTCTCAGGCCCGCCCATCGCGCTGCCCCTCCCCTGCGTCGTCTCGAACCCTTATGCTGCCCCGACAAGACAACAGGGAGGCGCGCCATGTTCCAATTCTCCGACCGCTCGCGGGATTACCAGGAGCGCGTGCAGCAGTTCATGGACCGCCACGTCTATCCGGCCGAGGCCGACTATGCCGCCCAGGTCGCCGACGGCGACCGCTGGGGCGGGGTGCCGCCGGTGCTCGAGGAGCTCAAGGCCAAGGCCAGGGCCGAGGGCCTGTGGAACATGTTCATGCACGACGAACGCTACGGCCCCGGCCTCTCCAACTTCGAGTTCGCCCCGGTGATGGAGATCCTCGGCCGCGCGCCCATGGCGCCCGAGGTGTTCAACTGCTCGGCCCCCGACGTCGGCAACATGGAAGTGCTGGCGCGCTACGGCACGGAAGCCCAGAAGGAACGCTGGCTGACGCCGCTGCTCGACGGCGAGATCCGTTCCGTGTTCTGCATGACCGAACCGGAAGTCGCCTCCTCCGACGCGACCAACATCCAGACCCGCATCGTCCGCGACGGCGACGACTACGTGATCAACGGCCGCAAGTGGTGGTCGTCGGGCATCGGCCATCCCAGGTGCGAGATCGCCATCGTCATGGGCAAGACCGACCCGGATGGCGAGCGCCACAAGCAGCAGTCGATGATCCTGGTGCCGACCGATACCCCCGGAATCCGGGTCGAGCGCATGCTGCCGGTGTTCGGCTTCGACCACGCCCCGCACGGCCACGGCGAGATGGTGTTCGAGGACGTGCGGGTGTCGGCGAAGAATATGCTGTTGGGCGAAGGCCGCGGCTTCGAGATCGCCCAGGGGCGTCTCGGCCCGGGCCGGATCCATCACTGCATGCGCCTGATCGGCAGCGCCGAGCGGGCCCTCGAGGCGATGATCCGGCGGGTCAAGGCCCGGGTCGCCTTCGGCCGGCCGCTGGCCGAGCGCGACACCATCCGCGCCGACATCGCCGACAGCCGCTGCGAGATCGACCAGGCCCGCCTGCTGACGCTGCACGCCGCCTGGAAGATGGACCAGGAAGGCAACAAGGCCGCCCGCAAGGAGATCGCCATGATCAAGGTAGTGGGGCCGCTGATGGCGCAGCGGGTGATCGACCGGGCCATCCAGGCGCATGGCGGCGGCGGCGTTTCCGACGACTTCGGTCTGGCCCACGCCTTTGCCGAGGCGCGTTACCTGCGGATCGGCGACGGCCCCGACGAGGTCCACCGCGAGGCGATCGCCAAGCAGGAGCTCAGGGCGGTGAACTGAACCCGAGCGGCGATCGGGAGACATGGCATGAGCGCACCGGCACCGGCGAGCCGCTGGCCGCAGACCGCGGCGATCGCCATCGTCATCGCCCTGGTGCTGCTGCTGCTGGTGGTCGGGCGCAAGCTGCTGGTGCCGCTGGCGATCGCCGTGGTGATCTGGTTCCTGCTCAACGCCGGCGCCCGCGCCCTAGGCCGGCTGTCGCTGGCCGGCCGGTCTTTGCCGGGCTGGCTGGCGATGGCGCTGACCATGCTGATCGGCGCGGTCATCGTCCTGCTCGTGGTCAACATGGTCGCCAGCAACCTGGCCGCGATCGCCCAGGCGGCGCCGCGCTATCAGGCCAACCTGGAAGGACTGATGGCCGAGGTCATGACCACGCTCAGCATCGAGCAGCTGCCCGAATTCGGCCAGTTGGGCCTGCAGTTCGACCTGCAGCGCATACTCCTGCTCATGGTCAACGCCCTGGGCGGCCTCGCCGCCAATGCCGGCCTGATCTTCATCTACGTCGCCTTCCTGCTGCTCGAGCAGCGCTTCCTGCCGGTCAAGCTGAAGGCCCTGTTCCCGGCGCCCGAGGACTCGCGCGACCTGCGGCGGATCATCGGCCGGATCCGCGACGACGTGCTCACCTACGTCTGGATCAAGACCATCGTCAGCCTGCTTACCGGCGGGCTGTGCTACCTGGTGCTGCGCGTCGCCGGGCTGGACAACGCCATTTTCTGGGCCTTCCTGATCTTCCTGCTGAACTTCATCCCCACCGTCGGCTCGCTGATCGCGATCGTCTTCCCAACCCTGCTGGCCCTGGCCCAGTTCGCCGACTTCACCACCGTCGCGATCCTGTTCGTCTGCCTGGCAGCGATCCAGATCGTCGTCGGCAACTTCATCGACCCCCGGCTGATGGGCCGGACGCTGAACATCTCCACCCTGGTGGTGATGCTGTCGCTGGTGGTCTGGGGCAGCCTGTGGGGCATCGTCGGCGCCTTCCTCAGCGTGCCGATCACCGTCGTCGGCATGATCGTGCTGTCCTACTTCCCGAAGACCCGGCCGATCGCCATCCTGCTCTCCGCCGACGGCCGGGTCGGCCCGGACAGCCGCCATTAGGTGTCGATGGCGCTGGCGCGGTTGACCGCATCCGCGCTAGGCTCGCTGAAAATCCAGGCAACGGAGGAGGCTCGGCCATGAAAGCCGCGGTGCTGTACGAGGTGAACCAGCCGCTGGTGATCGAGGAGATCGCCACCAAGAAACCGGGACCGCACGAGGTCCTCCTGCAGACTGCGGTGGCCGGACTGTGCCATTCCGACCTGCACTTCATCGAGGGGCTGTACCCGCACCCGCTGCCGGTGGTGCTGGGCCACGAGTCGGCCGGCATCGTCGAGGCCGTCGGCTCCGAAGTCACCTACGTGAAGCCGGGCGACCACGTCGTCACCTGCCTGTCGGTGTTCTGCGGCACCTGCGAGAACTGCACCACCGGGCGGCCGGCGATCTGCTCCAACACCGAGGTGAAGATGCCGCCGGGCGTGTCCACCCGGCTGCAGTGGGACAAGCCCGACCAGCTGCACACCTTCACCAACCTGTCCTCGTTCGCCGAGCAGATGCTGGTGCACGAGAATGCCATCGTGAAGATCCGCGACGACATGCCGCTCGACCGCGCCGCCTTGATCGGCTGCGGGGTCATCACCGGCTTCGGCGCGGCGGTGAACACGGCCAAGGTGGCGGCCGGCGAGACCGTGGCGGTGATCGGTTGCGGCGGCGTTGGCATGGCGGCGATCAACGGCGCCTATGTCGCCGGCGCGGCCCGCGTCATTGCCGTCGACACCAACCCGGCCAAGCTGCAGCTGGCGACCAAGCTCGGCGCCACCGACCTGGTCAACCCCAACGACGGCGATCCGGTCGAGCGCATCGTCGAGATGACCAAGGGCGGCGTGCACCACGCCATCGAGTGCCTGGGCCTGAAGCTCACGGCCGAGCAGGCCTTCGGCATGCTGGCCATGGGCGGCACCGCCACCATCGTCGGCATGGTGCCATTCGGCGAGAAGATCGAGCTGCACGGCTTCGACTTCCTGCGCGAGCGCAAGATCCAGGGCTCGTCCATGGGCTCCAACCGCTTCCGCGTCGACATGCCGCGGCTGATCGAGCTCTACATGCAGGGCCGGCTGCACCTGGACGACTGGATTTCCGACCGCATCAAGCTGGAAGAGATCAACGAGGGCTTCCAGGCGATGAAGGAAGGCAAGGTCGTGCGCACGGTGATCGACTTCGGCGTCGCCTGAGGAGCCGGCGGGCGGGTCTGAGACCCGCCCCTACCAGCCAATGCGCCAACTGTAGGGGCGGGTCTCAGACCCGCCCTTTCCTTGTTCCCTCCCAACGGGCGTCGACACGTCCCCTGTCTCGGCCGGTCGGTCGCTACCAACGTCTTCGAGCAGATCCCGGAGTGCGAAGGGACCGACAAAGGCCAATCGGATGGGCGGCAACAGCAATAGCCCTTCATATAATTCACCTCCACCCCTTGAATTCTCAGTAAATAGTGCTTATAAAGATTATAGCTTTAGTTTATATGAGTGAAAAATGACAAAAACACCGCGCGTCGACAACGAAACGCTGCTGCGGGCTGGCCTCGAGCTCATGCGTCTCAACGGTAAGCCTTTGAAAAGAGTGCCAAGCAGGGGTCGATCGATGATCTACCGCATGGCGAATGGCGCAACCGTCCGCGCACGCACCTGCAACGATCACATCCTGATCGCAGTCGCAGACAGCCCTGCCGAAGACGCCAACCTAAACATCGAAGGGACTGACTGGCTGCTTGTGATCATGCCGGAGATCGAACGCACGCCCGGAAGGGTGCTGGCCTATCTGGTTCCCACAGATGAAGCGGTGAAGCACGCGCGGCAGACTCACGCGGCGTGGCTTGCGTCGAAGCCAAACACCAGAGGTAGCAACACAACGTTCAATCTCTGGTTCCGAAAGCACAGCGCCCATAAGGCCAATGACTACGCAACGAAATGGCGCGCCTACCGCCTCGATGGAGACGTCACCACCGATGCGGACCCAACTAGCGGTGCAACCAGCGGGCAAGAAGTTGGCGGCGTCAAGGCAGAAGTTGTAGCAGCACAACACCGGATTGCGGCTGTGGCCGGCGTCGCACCGGAGGCTGTAAAGATCTCCATCGATTTCGGCGCTACTTGAGCTATCCGCACAACTCGTCACCCCCGGGCTTGTTGTATGGCCCGGGGGTCCAGCAATCTGGCCAAGACACGGAAGTTCACTGGATTGACTGGACAAGCCCGGCAATGACGGCTGTGAGGTTGCCCCCTACCGCCGGCCGAACAGGCGCTCGATGTCGTTGAGCTTCAATTCGACGTAGGTCGGTCGGCCGTGGTTACACTGGCCCGACCGCGGCGTGCGCTCCATCTCGCGCAGCAGCGCGTTCATTTCCTCGACGGAGAGCCTGCGCCCGGCGCGCACGCTGCCGTGGCAGGCCATGGTGGCACAGATGTGGTCGAGCCGGCTCTGCAGGGCCAGGGTCTGGTCCATCTCCGTCAACTCGTCGGCGAGGTCGTTGACGAGGCCCGCGACATCGGTCTCGCCCAGCGGTGCCGGGGTCTCGCGCACCACCACGGCGCCGGTCCCGAACGGCTCAAGCACCAGGCCCAGCTCGGCCAGTTCGCCGGCCCGCGCGGCCAGGCGTTCGGCCGCGCCCGCGTCGAGCTCGACCACCTCCGGCAGCAGCAGCAGCTGGCGCTGCACCCCGCGCTCGGCCAGTTGCGCCTTCATCCGCTCCATCACCAGCCGCTCGTGCGCGGCATGCTGATCGACGATGACGATGCCGTCGCCACTCTGGGCGACGATATAGGTTTCATGCAGCTGGCCCCGGGCGACGCCCAACGGATAATCGGCGCCGGCCTCGGCGGCCACGGGCGGTGCCTCGAACCGCGCCGTCGGTTCGGCCATGGCCGCGAGCGGTGCCTGGAAGGCCGCCGCCGCCTCCATCAACGCGGCGGGTGCGGCGCCCGGCACCTGGCGGTAGCCGCCGCCCCGACCCGGCGGCAACGGCGCGCCCTGACCGCTGCGTGCCGCCCCCAGGGCGGCCAGGCTGACGGTGCTGGCGGCCCGCTGGCCATGCTCGGCCAGGGCGTGGCGCAGGCCGGAGACGATCAGCCCACGCACCAGGCCGGGCTCGCGAAAGCGGACCTCCGCCTTCATCGGGTGCACGTTGACGTCGACCTCGTCGGCCGGCAGCTCGACGAACAGCGCCACCGCGGCATGGCGGTCGTGCGCCAGCACGTCCATGTAGCCGGCCCGCACGGCGCCGTGCAGCAGGCGGTCGCGCACTGGCCGGCCGTTGACGAACAGGAACTGCATGGTGGTGTTGGCGCGGTTGTAGGTCGGCAGTCCGGCATAGCCGGTCAGTCGCAGGCCCTGGCGCTCGGCCTCGACGGCGACCGCGTTGTCGGCGAACTCGCGCCCCATCGCCTGGGCCAGCCGGTCCAGACGCGCCTCGAACAGGTCGCCGCCAAGCGCGGCATAGTCGATCAGCCGGCGGTCGTCGCTGACCAGCGTGAAGGCGATGTCGGGATGGGCCATCGCCAGCCGCTTCACCGTGCCCACGGCATGGCTGACCTCGGTGCGGGCGGTCTTCAGGAACTTCAGCCGCGCCGGGGTGGCGAAGAACAGGTCGCGCACCACCACCCGGGTGCCCGGCGGGTGCGCTGCCGGCACCGGCCGGCCGACGCGGCCGCCGTCCACCGCCAGCGACCAGGCGCTGTCGGCGCCGGCCGGCCGGCTGGTCAACTCCAGCCGGCTGACGGCGGCGATCGACGGCAGCGCCTCGCCGCGAAAGCCCAGCGTGGCGATCCGCACCAGGTCGTCGTCGGGCAGCTTCGAGGTGACGTGGCGCTCGACCGCCAGCACGAGTTCGTCGGGCGTCATGCCGCGGCCGTCGTCGGCGACGCCGATCAGGCCGCGGCCACCGTCGCTTAAGCTCACCTCGATGCGCCGGGCGCCGGCGTCGATGGCGTTCTCGACCAGTTCCTTCACCGCGCTGGCCGGGCGCTCCACCACCTCGCCGGCGGCAATGCGGTTGACCAGGGTTTCGGGCAGCCGGCGCAGGCGGGTCATGCCGGGCCCTCCGCCAGATAGCGCCGGGCCAGGACCTTGCTTTCCTCCACCGCCGGCTGGCCGAACGGTTCGACGCCAATGAGCCAGGCCGCGAACATGGTCTCGAGCATGAAGTGCATGAACAGGGCGCCCAGGCCGCGCTCGTCGACGCGGGCGAGCTGCAGATGGCGCAGCGGCCGGCCCCGCGCGGCGATGGTGTCGATCGTCGCCTGCTGCATGGCGGCGACCAGGTCGCCGGTGCGATGTCCGCCCAGCTCGCCGGCGCCGACGCCGGCGGCGAGCGCCTCATCGATCAGCGGCCCGCGGCCGGCCTGCTCGGCGGTGACGACGGTGAACAGCTTGTCCGCCGGGCCATCGAGCCAGAGCTGCAGCTGGCTGTGCTGGTCGACCGGACCGATCGCGTCCACCGGGGTGGTGCCGTGACCCTGCTTGCCCAGGCTCTCCGCCCAGAGCTGCCGGTACCAGCGGGTGAACGGCGCGAGCGTCTGGGCATAGGCGAGCAGCACGCTCTGCGAGGCCTGGCCCCGTTCGGCCAGGGCAACGGCGACCGCCGCCCCCAGGGCCGGCGGCGCCTTAGCCGGATCATCTGCCGCCAATGTCGCTTGCAGCACCGCCCGCGCACCATCGCGCACGGCCGCCGCATCCAGCGACAGCAGCAGGGCCGGCAACAACCCCACGAGGGACAGCACGGAGAAGCGCCCGCCGACGTCGGGATCGTGGTCGAGCACGGGTGCGCCCAGCTCCGAAGCCAGGCGCCGCAACGGATTGTCACCTGCTTCGGTGATCATCAGAAAGCGTTCGCCGGCGGCGGCGGGGCCCAGCTCGGCGCGCACCGCAGCGGCCGCCGCCAACACCTGGGCCATGGTCTCGGCCGTGCTGCCGGACTTCGACACCACCAGGAAACCGGTCTCCGCCAGTGACTGGGGCGCCAGCAAGCGTGTCATCTCGTCGGCATCGAGGTTGTCGGGCACGCACAGCTCGATCGGCGGCTCGGGCACCAGGGCCGCCAGCGCTTGGGCGCCGAGGCTGGAGCCGCCGGTGCCAAACAGCACGACCCGGGCGAAACGGGTTCGCCAGTCGGCGGCGATCGGCACCAGCTGCGCCAGGTCGTCGCGCCGCTCGGGCAAGGCCAGCAACGGCAGACCGCCATCGGCATGAAGCTCGCGCAGTCGTTCCAGGCCAGCGCGTGTGCGGGCCAGCACCGCGGCGAACGCGGCGTCGTCCAGCGGGCCGCCGCTGGCGCGAAGGCAGCGGCGAATGTCCTGGGCGAAGGGCAGGTTTTGCAACGGTGCGTGGTTCATGGAATGCGTGTTCCGGCGGCCAAAGCGCCGCCGGCATCACGCTAACATATCAACCCGGCACCATGCAGCGCCGGCTCGGTCGGCTCAGCCGCCGTCGCCCAGGCCCTGGGGGTCGCCGACCACCACCACCAGCATGTCCTGCGGCCGCAACAGCCGCCTGGCGACCCGGCGCACGTCGTCCAGCGACACCGCGTCGATCAGCGCCGGCCGCTGCTCGATGTAGTCGATGCCGAGCTCGTTGCGCTGGATCGCCACCAGCAACGAGGCGATTCGCCCGCTCGAGGTCAGGGTCAGCGGAAACGACCCGTTGATGTAGGTCTTGGCGTCACGCAGCTCTTCGGCGCTGATGCCGTCGTCGTAAACCCGCTGCAACTCGTCGCGGATCACCTGCAGGGCCTCGCCGACGCTCTCGTTGCGGGTGCCGACGCCGCCGATGTGCAGGGCGGCGTGGTCGAGCGGATAGAGCGAGCTGTAGACGGAGTAGGCCAGGCCGCGCTTCTCGCGCACCTCGTCGCTCAGCCGCGAGGTCAGGCCGCCGCCGCCGAGCACATAGTTCAGCACGTAGGCGGCATACCAGTCTGGATCGTCGCGGGCGATGCCGGCGCCGCCGAACATCACCTGGCTCTGCGGGATCGCCTGATGCACGACCTCGACATGGCCGGTGTCGGCCGGCGTGGTCATGGCCAGTTCCGGCCGCCGCACTTTCTCGGGCAGGCCGCCGAAGGTGCGGTCCAGTAGCGGCCCCAGTTCCTCGGCGGTGATGTCGCCGACGACGCCGATCAGCATGCGCTCGCGCGCCAGCACCTCGTCGACGAAGCTGCGCAGGTCGTCGGCGCCGATGGTCTTGACGCTCTCCGGCGTACCCTTGGTCGGCAGCCCGTAGGGATGGTCCTTGAACGCAAGACGGAATCAGGTGCGGCTGGCGATCCGGCCGGGATCCTTGGCCTCGGCCAACAGGCCGCCGAGGATCTGCCGGCGAATGCGTTCGACGGCCTCGGCGTCGAAGCGCGGCTCGGTCAGCGCCAGACGCATCATCTCGAAGGCTTCGTCCCGGTTCTCCGTCAGCGTCCTCAGGCTGCCCCTGAAGCTGTCCGGGCCGGCATCGAAACTGAGCCGGATCGCCAGCTCTTCCAGGCGAGTCTGAAAGGTCAGAGAATCCATTTCCCCGGCGCCCTCGTCGAGCAGGCCGGAGACCATGTAGGCCGCGCCCTTGCGCGCCGGCGGATCCATGGCGCCGCCACCGGCGAAGGACACGTTCAGCGAGATCACCGGAATGGAAGGTTCGTGCACCAGCCAGGCGGTGATGCCGCCGGGGCTGGTGACCGCCTGAATGGCCGTGCTGGCCATCGCCGGCCGTACGGCGACGAGCAGCAACAGCAGCAGCGCGGCAAACAGCAGATGCAGGCCGGTTCCGGTCCTGGTCATGAATTTCCCGTCCATCGTTGCCATCGCCTTATCCGTCCTGCTTGGGCCGCAGCCAACCGGTCACCGACACCTCGGGCTTCAGCACGGCACGGGCTGCCGCGGCCACGTCGGCTGCCTCGACCCTGGCCACGTCCTCGGGCCAGGCTTCGATCTCCGCGACCGAGAGACCGGTGGTCAGGGCCGAACCGAAGATGCGCGGGCTGGTGAAGACGCTGTCGCGGGCATAAACGGCACTGGCCAGCATGCCGGTGCGGCTGCGTTCCAGTTCGGCGGTGGTCACCCCGTCGCGCAGGAATTCGGCGATGACCTCGTCGACGGCCGCTTCCAGGGTTTCCAGCGTGACGCCCGGAACCGGCGCGGCGTAGATGTTGAAGGTCGTCCGGTCGAGACTGAGGCCGCTGTACCAGGCGCCTGCGGACGACGCCAGCTGGCGCTCGACCACCAGGGCCCGGTAAAGCCGGCTGGTGGAACCGCCGCCCAGGATGTCGGCAGCGAAGCGCAGGGGGATCGCCTGCTCGCGTTCGCCGGCCGTGCGGCTGGGGGCCAGGTAGCTGCGGCGCATGCTCGGCCGGCCGACACGTTGATCCTCGAACAGCACCCGGCGCGGCGCCAGCTGCGGCGGCTCCTGCGGCCGCACGCGCAGCGGCAGCTCGGCCGGCTCGAGCGGCCCGAAGTGCTTCTGTGCCAGTGCCAGCACCTCTTCCCCGGTGGTGTCGCCGGCGACGATCAGGATCGCATTGTTGGGCGCGTAGTAGCGGCGATAGAAGGCGGTGATGTCCTCGTGCGTGAGCGCCTCGATCTCGTGCTGCCAGCCGATCACCGGCAGACCGTAGGGGTGGGACATGAACTGGGTCGCGCGCATCATCTCGCCGAGCTGGGCCGAGGGGTCGTTGTCGGTCCGCGAGCGCCGTTCCTCCAGCACCACCAGACGTTCGGTCTCGATGTCGTCCGCCGTCATCCGCAGGTTGACCATGCGGTCGGCTTCCAGCCCCATCACCAGGTCGAGCTTGTCGCTGGCGACGTTCTGGAAGTAGCCCGTGTAGTCATAGCTGGTGAAGGCGTTGTCGCGGCCGCCGTTGCGGGCGACGATCTTGGAGAACTCGGACGGGCCGATCTTGTCCGTGCCCTTGAACATCAGATGCTCGAAGAAGTGGGCGATGCCCGACTTGCCCGGCTCCTCGTCGGCCGCGCCGACCCGGTACCAGACCATGTGGCTGACCACCGGGGCCCGATGGTCTTCGACCACGACGATCTCCAGGCCGTTGTCGAGGCGATAGGTCTTGGGATTGTAGAGCCCGGCCTGCGCCGCCGATGCGGCCAACAGCAGGGCGATACTCGCCGACAGCAGGCGAAGAACGTTGATCATTGGCAGCTATTCCCTCCGACCATGTCTACCGACAGAAGTGGTCGCAATGACGGCGGAAGCAAGTGAACGATTGGTAAGACCGGACAAAACCGCAGGCGGGTTCGCACAGGCTGCCGCGCTCACAAGCACACTGTCACAGCGACGCCAACGACGCAGTCTGTAAGTCACGAATGGTTAGTAATTCGTTCAGATCGGTAAACGCCGGCTAACCATGGCCGGCTAGAAGATGCCTTCCAGCCAGCCGCGCTTGCGGTGGGTGATCACCGGCGTCTGGCCCTCGTTGGGCGCCCGCCCCTCGGCCGCTGCCTCGCGCAGGCGCTGCGCCTCCTGGGTCGCATCCAGGGTGCTGCCGAACGGCGGCTTTTCCTGCCAGAACAGCAACTTGTCGGTGAACGACTTGTCCTTCTGCGCCAGCACCGTGGTCTCGCGGTTGACGATCTCGCGGATCTCCGGATCGGCGTCGTCGGCGCGGGCCTGGCGCAGCAGCGCCACTTCGGCCTGGCTGCTCGGCGCCTCGGTGCCGCCGGACCCGTCGAAGCCGGTCGCCAGCAGGGTCTGCCGCGCCTGACCGGCGCTGGCTTCGCGGGTCGGCCGCTGGCCGTTGGCGGCGCCGGCGGCAACGACCGCGCTGCGCGCGGCATCCTCGGCCTGCACCTCCTGCGGCCGCTTTGCGCCCGGTGCCGGCGGCCGCAGCGCAAAATCAGGCGGGATCACCAGCGGCGCCTTGGTCACCACGGTGAACTCGTCGGGTGCTTTCTTCGACAGGCCGAGCTGGTCGCGGGTGGCATCGCAGGCCGGCAGCAGCAACGCCGTCGCCAGCAGCAACGGCACCAGTGCCGCGCGTCCGATCTGCCTGTTGGCGGTGTCCATCACGGTAGGCCCCGTCTTACTCTGCGCCGCTCGCCGCCATACCAAGAGCTGCTCGCTGCAGGCCGGTTCGTCATGCCTGCCGGCGCTGGGCGCGTTCCTCGCGCAGCGCGTCCAGCAGGATCATGGCCACCCCCACGGCGATGGCCGAATCGGCGAGGTTGAACGCTGGCCAATGATACCCCATCAGGTGCACATCGAAAAAGTCCGCAACGGCCCCGCGCGGCGAGACCCGGTCGATCAGATTACCCACGGCGCCGCCCAGCACGGCGGCGATGCCGGCGGCGGTCAGCGGCCGGTGCACCCGCGCCAGCCAGACCACCAGGACGATCGAGATCGCCGCCGCCAGGGCCGAGAGCAACCAGCGGCCGGTATCGCCGCTCTGGAACAGGCCGAAGCTGATCCCCCGGTTCCACACCATCACCAGGTTGAAGAAGCCGGTGACCTCGACCCGCCCGCCGTGCTCGGCGAGCCAGCCGATCAGCCACCATTTACTGAGCTGATCGGCAACGGCAATGGCCGCCGCCAGCAGCAGGCCCCGGCGCAGCAACCCACTCACGCAGCCGCCCGCGCCGCCACCGCGTCCTCGCAGCGCCGGCACAGCTCACCGTCGGCCGCCACTTCCGGCAGGATCTGCCAGCACCGTCCGCACTTCTCGCCGGCGGCGAGATCGACGCTGACGGCAATGTCGTCGATACCCTCCAGGCGGAACGCATCGCCCGGCGGCGCCTCGTCCACGCGCAGGCTGACGGCCGAGGTGATGCACAGCTCCGCCAGCGGCACGCCGTCGAGGGCGTCGGCGACCGCACGCGCCACGAACACCTGCGGATGGCCCTGCAGGCTGGCGCCGATCCGCTTCTTCTCCTTGCGCTCGATCTCCAGCGCGCCCGTCACCACCCGGCGCACCCGGCGTACGTGCTCCCAGCGCGCCGCCAGCGCGTCGTCACGCCAGGCCGCCGGCACTTGCGGGAACTGGCGCAGGTGCACGCTGTCGCCCTCGGGATGGCGGGTCTGCCAGGCCTCCTCGGTGGTGAAGCTCAACACCGGCGCCAGCCAGGCGGTCAGGCAGGAGAACAGGCTGTCGAGCACCGTGCGCGCCGCCCGCCGCCGCAGGCTGTCGCGGCCGTCGCAGTAGAGCGCGTCCTTGCGGATGTCGAAGTAGAAGGCCGACAATTCGGCGCTGCAGAAGTTCGACAGGGCGACATACATGCGGTGGAAGTCGAAGTCGTCGCAGGCCTGGCGCACCAGGGCATCGAGCTCCGACAGCCGGTGCAGGATCAGTCGCTCCAGCTCGGGCATCTGCGCCGGCTCCAGGCGCTCGCTGTCGTCGAAGCCGTTCAGGTTGCCGAGCAGGTAGCGCAGCGTGTTGCGAAAGCGGCGGTAAGCGTCGACCTGGCCCTTGATGATGTGCGGGCCGATGCGCTGGTCCTCGGTGTAGTCGGTGCTGACCACCCACTGGCGCAGGATGTCGGCACCGTACTGGTCGCAGACCTGCTGCGGCTCGACCCCGTTGCCCAGCGACTTGGACATCTTGCGGCCCTCTTCGTCGAGGGTGAAGCCGTGCGTCAGCACCGCCTCGTAGGGCGCGCGGCCGCGGGTGCCGCTGGCTTCGAGCAGCGAGGAGTGAAACCAGCCGCGATGCTGGTCGGAACCTTCCAGGTAGAGCGAGGCCGGCCAGGCCAGTTCCGGGCGTTGTTCCAGCACGAAGGCGTGGGTGGAGCCGGAGTCGAACCAGACGTCGAGGATGTCGTCGACCTTGTCATAGTCGGCGGCATCGTAGTCGTTGCCCAGAAAGCGGCTGGCGTCGGAGTCGAACCAGGCATCGGCGCCCTCGCTCCGCACCGCCTCGACGATGCGGGCGTTGACGCCTGCGTCCTTCAGCGGCTCGCCGCTCTGCTCATGCACGAACAGGGTCAGCGGCACGCCCCAGGCACGCTGGCGCGACAGCACCCAGTCGGGCCGCTCGGCGATCATGGCGTGGATGCGGTTGCGTCCGGCACCCGGCACCCAGCGCACCTCGTCGATCGCCTTCAACGCCGTCGCGCGCAGGCCGTTGGCGGACATCGAGATGAACCACTGCGGCGTGTTGCGGAAGATCAGCGGCGCCTTGGAGCGCCAGGAATGCGGATAGCTGTGGCGCAGCTTGCCGTGGGCCAGCAGGGCATCGACCGCCTGCAGCTCGGCGATCACGTCCTTGTCGGCCTTGAACACGTGCTTGCCGGCAAACAGCGGCACGTGGTCGTAGAAGGTGCCGTTGTCGCTGACGGTGTGCGGCACCTCCAGGCCATGCTCGACGCCGACCTCGTAGTCCTCGGCCCCGTGGCCCGGCGCGGTATGGACGAAGCCGGTGCCCTGGTCGTCGGTGACATGTTCGCCGGCGAACAGCGGCACCTCGAAGTCGTAGCCGCGGCCGCGCCAGGGATGGGCGCAGACAGTCGCCGCCAGGGCCTGCTGCGACGGTTCGGCCAGCACCTTGTAGTCGGTGATGCCGGCCGCCTCGCAGGTCGCCGCCAGCAGGCTCTCGGCCACGACCAGCCGCTCGCCCGGCCGCGCGGCCGAGCCCTCGGCGACCGCGGTGACCTCGATCAGCTGATAGCGCAGCCGGGGGCCGAAACTGATCGCCCGGTTGCCCGGCAGGGTCCACGGCGTCGTCGTCCAGATCACCACCGCGGCGCCGTCGAGCGCCGGATCGCCGGCCCGCACCACCGGGAACCGCACGTAGACCGTGGTCGAGGTGTGGTCGTCGTACTCGACCTCGGCCTCGGCCAGGGCGGTCTTCTCGACCACCGACCACATCACCGGCTTGGAGCCGCGATAGAGCGAGCCATCCATCAGGAATTTCAGGCTCTCGGTGACGATCTGCGCCTCGGCATCGTAGGCCATCGTGGTGTAGGGGTTGTCCCAGTCGCCGAGCACGCCCAGGCGCTGGAACTCGACCGACTGCACCTCGATCCAATGCTGCGCGAAGTCCCGGCATTCCTTGCGGAACTCCGGTATCGGCACCTCGTCCTTGTTGCGGCCCTGCTTGCGGTAGCGCTCCTCGATCTGCCATTCGATCGGCAGGCCGTGGCAGTCCCAGCCGGGCACGTAATTGGCGTCCTTGCCCATCATCTGCTGGCTGCGGTTGACGATGTCCTTGAGGATCTTGTTCAGGGCGTGGCCGATGTGGATGTTGCCGTTGGCGTACGGCGGACCGTCGTGGAGGATGAACTTCTCGCGACCCGCAGCGTCCTCGCGCAGGCGGCGGAACAGCTGCTGCTCGTCCCACTGCGCCAGCAGCCGGGGCTCGAGCTTGGGCAGCCCGGCTTTCATGGGAAACTCGGTCTGCGGCAGGAACAGGGTCGATTTGTAGTCGCTGGCCATAATGGCAGTCCCGAAATGAAGCGATGCGGAAAGAGGCGGTCGCCCTGCGCTTGCCGGATCAGCCCCCGGCCGGGCCGCACGCGCAGGCAGACGTCCCGGTCTTCAGGCGAAGACCGGGCCCGTAATTCGCGCGATCGGCAGGGCGTCGTGCCGCCTGGCGGCGGCGCCCTGAATGCTCTGGCAGGCGATCATGGCGGCCTTGTAGCAGGGGCCCTGCGGAGTGTCCATAGCGGCCCGCTCAGCCGCTGGCGCGGTCCCGGTCGGGCCGGCCGCGGCTGGCCGGCGACAGGCCGAAAACGCCCCTGGCATAGCCCGGCTCGGCGAGAATGCGCCGGGCCTCGGCGCTGTCCGCGGCGATCTGCGCCTTGATCTCCTCCAGGCCGTTGAAGCGGCGTTCGGGGCGCAGGTACTCGGCGAAGGCGATCCGCAGATGCCGGCCGTAAAGGTCGCCGTCAAAATCGAACAGGTGCGCTTCCAGGACCACGTCGCGGCCGTCGAAGGTCGGCCGCGTGCCCAGGTTGGCGACCCCGCGGTGCCAGTCGACGCGGTCGTCGCGTTCCAGACCAACGTGCACGGCATAGACGCCCAGGGCCGGGCACAACGCGGCCGGCGGCAGCTGCAGGTTGGCGGTGGGGAAACCGAGCTGGCGGCCGCGCTGGTCGCCCAGGCGGACCCGGCCCTGGACTTCCCACCAATGGCCCAGCAGCTCGGCTGCGCGGCGCGTCCGTCCGGTCTCCAGATTGACCCGGATGATGGTCGACGAGCAGACGTCGTCGCCATGCGCGACCGGATCGACGACGCTGACGGCGAAACCGAGCTCGCGTCCCAGCCGGCCCAGCAGCGCGGCGTCACCGCCGCGCTTGTGACCGAACACGAAATCGTAGCCGACGACCACGTGGCGGGCGCCGACTCCGTCGGCCAGCATCGCGCGCACGAAGTCCTCCGCCGACAGGCTCGCCAGGGCGCGATTGAAATGCAGCGGCACCATGACGTCGACGCCAAACTGGGCCATCAGCCGGGCCTTGTTGCGGAACGGCGTCAGCCGGAACGGCGGGGCATCCGGGGCGAACACCTGGCGTGGATGCGGCTCGAAGGTCAGAGCCAGCAACGGCCCGCCGAGCTCGGCGGCGATCTCGCCGCAACGGGCGATCAGCGCCTGGTGGCCGCGATGGACGCCGTCGAAGTTGCCGATCACCACGGCGCCGCCGCGCTGGGACGCGGGAAAGCGGTGCAGATGACGCACGATCAGCATCGGCGGGCTCCGGCTGGCTCAGGTTCTCGGAGCCGGATTATTGGCGCCACCCGGGGCCGGCGCAAGCGGCGGCCGGGCGCCGCGCCATGGCGCGGGCGGCAGCGCCTCAGCCGATCTGGCGACGACTGGGGACCAGCAGCAGGGCATCGCCGGTCACCACCATGGTGTCGTCGACCATGCACACGGTATCGAGGGCACAACGCCGGCGTTCGAGGTCGACGCGGGTCACGGTCGCCACCGCGGTCACCGTATCGCCGGCACGCACCGGCGCCGTGAAGCGCAGGTTCTGCGACATGTAGATCGCCCCCGGGCCCGGCAGCTTGGTGCCGACAACGGTCGAGATCAGGCTGGCGGTCAGCATGCCGTGGGCGATGGTGCTGCCGAAATGGGTCTTCTCCGCGAACTCGCGGTTCAGGTGCAGCGGATTGAAGTCGCCGGAGATGCCGGCGAACATGACGATGTCGGCTTCGGTCACGGTGCGCGAATAAAATGCCGACATGCCCGGCTCGAGATCCTCGATGAAATGCCCGTGCAGTTCGGCAAACAGGTCGATCTGCTGGGCACGTTCCTGGGCGGCTACGCTCATCCGGTGCTCCTTCGAAGGGCTCTGACACTGGTCTTTAGGTGCCCGCCGCGCGACTCGCGGAGGGTCCGTTTGTGCGGCGCACAATAGATGTGCTGCACCGCAACGGCAACGAAATTGTCATGCCGCCCGGGGCGCCGGCCTGCCGCCCCGACAGCGTCGTTTGTCCGCGCTTAACCAAATCTTTAGCGGGTGTTCCTAGTTTCCCGCGTGGCGCAAGGCCGGCCGTCGGATGCCGCCCGGGGTTAGATGGGTCCAGCCGACGTCGCATTGGAGAGATTTGAGCGAGAGAGTCGCGAGATGTCAGTCGACAAGAACATGCCCATCCTCATCGTCGATGACTACAAGACCATGCTGCGGATCATCCGTAATCTGCTGAAGCAGCTGGGCTTCAACAATGTCGACGAGGCGACCGACGGCGCCGAGGCCCTGCAGAAGCTGCGGGCGAAGCCGTACAACCTGGTGATTTCGGACTGGAACATGGAGCCGATGACCGGCTACCAGTTGCTCAAAGAGGTCCGCGCCGACGACAAGTTGACCAAGACCCCCTTCATCATGATCACCGCCGAATCGAAGACCGAGAACGTGGTGGCGGCGAAGAAGGCCGGGGTCGACAACTACATCGTCAAGCCGTTCAACGCGGCGACCCTGAAGACCAAGATGACGGCGGTGCTTGGCGACTTCTAAGGCGCGGGTCGTACGCGACGCCAGCCAACCCAAGCCCCTCTTTCAGCATCCGCTCAGGTTCGCCGCCGGCCGCCAGGCCAGGCGCACGCGGGCGATGCCGCCAGCAAGTCGGAAGAGCCTCTGATGGACACCGAGCAGGTCAGCACCCGGATCGAGCAGCTTGTCGATATTCTGCGCGCCGACAAGAGCGCACCGACCTTGGGTGACGTCGCCGGCGTCACCGAGGTGCTGCTGGCGACCATGCGCAAGTACTTCAATTCACTCGACATCTCGCTTTATGAAGAGATGCGCCACTTGTCCCAGCACATCCGGCGGGCGCGCACCGAGATCGCCGAGCTGCGGCCGTCCGACCTCAAGGAGCACCGCATCCCGCGCGCCGGCAAGGAGCTGGAAGCGATCGTCCAGTCCACCGAAGAGGCCACCGGCACGATCATGGACGCGGCCGAGGAAATCATGTCGGCCGACAACAGCGACGCGGACGCCTACAAGCAGGTCGTCGACGACGCTTGCATGCGGATCTTCGAAGCCTGCTCATTTCAGGACATCACCGGTCAGCGCATCACCAAGGTGGTGAGCACCCTGACCCACATCGAAGAGCGGCTGAACTGCCTGCAGACCGCCTGGGGCCCCGATATCGACGACGCCGCGGGCGACGACAGCGAACCCGAAGAGGTCGTCGACCGCCAGGACGAGGTCAAGGCCGGCCTGCTGAACGGCCCTGCGCTGGACGGCGAAGGCATCGACCAGAGCGCCGTCGACAACCTGTTCTCCGGCGACGCGGCGCCGGCAACGGCGGACGCCGACGCCGACGCACTAGCGGCCGACGCGCCCGCCGACGCGGATGCGGCGCCGATCGAGGCCGAGGCCGAACCCGAGGCCGCGGCGAGCGACGCCGGCGAGGGTGCGGCGCCAGAGGCCGAAGCCGAGCCGGCGCCCCAGCCCGAGCCCGAGCCAGAGCCAGAGCCAGAGCCAGAGCCGGCCGAGACGGCAGCGGCGGACGAGGCGAAGGCGGAAGATAAAAAGAAGCCTGCCAAGAAAGCGCCGGCCGAGGAGGCCGGCGACGAGCTCGCCGCTGCCAGCGAGGAAGTCTCCCAGGCCGAAATCGACGCCCTGTTCGACTAGAACAGGGCCGGTCCGGCCCGCTCCACCGATGGTTTGCCCCGGCTCTCGCCGGACCTTCCCTGATCCCGCCTGAAGCGCCGGCACGCGCCGGCCGCCATGCCCGCTACCAGCTGAGCTGTGCCATCACCGCGGTCGGCCGTTCGCCCGCCGCCGCCAGCGCAGCGGCGATCCTGTCGGCGTCCAGCGGCGCGTCAGGGCGATAACCGACCTCGTCCGCATGCACCCCGCCGGCAATCCAGATGCTGTCCAGGCCGACGTTCCTGGCCCCCTCGATGTCGGTGTGGAAGCTGTCCCCGATCATCACCGCCCGGCTCCGGTCGGCCACCTGGAGGCGCTCGAACACCCGCTCATAGACGCTCGGGTAGGGCTTGCCGTGATGGCGCACCGGCCCGCCGAGCTCGGCGTAGAGATCGGCCACGGCCCCGGCACATGGCAGCATCCGCTCGCCGCGCATGACGATCCGGTCGGGGTTGGCGCAGATCAGCGGCAGTCCCCGCGCCGCGGCCGGCGCGAGCAGGTCACGGTAGTCCTCGGGTTGTTCGCTTTCGTCGTCGAACAGGCCGGTACAGACGATGAACTCGGCGGCATCCAGCCCGACCTCCTCGCCGATGTCCTCGATCGTCGGCTGGCAGCGCGGCGGGCCGAGGTGGAAGAAGCGCCGGCCCAGGGCGGCATGCCAGGCATCGTCGCGCCGGCTCAACGCCTCGTGCGTGGCATCGCCGGAGGTCACCAGGACGTCGGCCATGCCGTCGGTGACGCCGATCTTGACCAGGTCGCGGGCCACCACCGGCGCCGGCCGTGGCGCGTTGGAGAGGAAGGCGATCCTGGCATCGCGGGCCCGCAGGCGCTGCAGGCAGTCGGCCACGCCGGGGTACAGCCGTTCCCCGTCGTGGACCACGCCCCACAGGTCGCAGATGAAGACGTCGTAGCGGCTGGCGACATCGGCCACGCCACTCAGAATAGTCAGGGACATTGCAAAACGACCGGTTCAGGGCTTCAGGGTGGCCCGGCCATAGCGCAGGCCCGCCAGCGGGTCAATGCGGGCTAGGCGGCCTCGGACTCCTCGCGCGCCTGGCGGGGCTGGCCGAACAGATAGCCCTGGCCGAAGTCGACCTTGAGATCGAGGATCTCGACCACCTGGCGCTCGGTCTCGATCTTCTCCGCCACCAGGTCGATGTCGCTCCGGCTCAGCATCTCCTTCAGGTCGTGCGGATGGACCCTGGCGCCACGCCCGCCCTGGCCGTCGAGCATCAGCGCCGCCGGGACCTTGACGAAGGCGAAGCCCATCGCCTCCAGCGCCACCGCGTCCAGGTCCAGCGTCGACACCTGGTCCATGGAAAAGCGGAAACCGCGCCGGGCCAGCCGGGCCAGATACTGGCGCACCGGCGGCGGGAACGCGGCCACGTCGGGCTGGCCGAACTCGAACACCAGGCTGTTGGCCAGGTTGCGGTTGCCTTCCAGGAAGTCGGCGAACTGCTGCAGAAAATCGGTGTCGTGCAGGGTGTGCGAGGAGATGTTGATGAAGAAGGCAACCGGCCGGCGGCGGCGGTTGTGGCGGCGGGTGAGCTGCACGCAGCGGAACAGCAACAGGTTGTCGATGGTCGAGATCAGGCCGGCGTTCTCGGCATAGTCGAGGTACTGGTCCGGCGTGAGCACCCGACCCTCGCGGGTGCGCAGGCGCGAGAACGCCTCGTAGTAGCGCACCTTGCGCTGTGGCAGGCTAACCACCGGCTGCAGATAGAGGTCGATGCGGTTCGAGGCGAGTGCCTCGCGGGCTTCCGTCAGGATGCCGCGATCGCGCCGGCGCAGCGCCGGCAGACCGCCGCGTCGGCCCGTGGCCTTGGCTGGCGGCGGCTCCGCCGCCGCCGCTTCGGGCGCCGCCTCGGACCCCGGTCCGGTGGCCTCGGGCTCGATCTCCGATACGTCCGACAGCTCCAGGACCGGGACCTCGGCCTCGCCTTCGAGGACGATGTCTTCCAGTTCGAGCGGCGGCGACGGCTCGCCGCCGTCCACCCGCTGCTCGGAGAAGCGGCCGAGCTGCGCCTGCAGCATGTTCAGCTCGCGCACCAGGTCCTGGTTGCTGCCCGAGGAGGCGCTCTCGAGGACATCGCAGAGCTGGGACATCTCGCTGCGCGTCTGGCCGATGTCGGCCTTCAGGTCGCGGCTCAGATGGCGCAGGGCGTCGAGCTCGTCCAACGCCCCTTCCAGCGCGTCCGCGTGGCTGCGGGCATCGCGCCGGCGCTGGATCATCTCGTGGCTCAGCACGGCGACGACAAAGCCGACGGCGGCGGCGCCATAGGCCATGTACGGCGGCAGTTCAGCCACCGATTGCGACAGGATCACGCCCGCGACCAACGCCAGGATGGCGTAACAGGCAACGATAAGAAGTTGGGTAAGCAGCGACATGGACAGCCCGCGATCTGCCGCCAGTTTGCGGCGCCCGGGTTGCCATAGGGTTAACCAGTGGTTGCCGGGGGCTCCGGCGCGGAGTCCGGCCTGGCAGTCAGGCGCCGCGCTTCGAGAAAGATCCGCCCGGCTTCCGGATAGCGTCCGCGGATGCGGTCCTCCAGCTCCGCCACGGCCCGCTCGACCTCGTTCGCGTCGATGCTGTCGATGAAATCGAGATCGGCCGCCACCAGAACCTCCTCCGGACCCAAATGCATGGTCAGTACGTCCTGCACCCGCTTGACCCGGCGGTCGCCGTCGAGGATCGCCCGCACGTCGGCCACGAGCGCGGGCGATGCCGCCTCGCCGATCAGCAGTCCCTTGCATTCGTAGGCCAGAAACACGGCCACGCTCGCCAGCACCACGCCGATGCCGATCGCCGCCGCCCCGTCCAGCCACGGCAGGCCGTAACGATCGGCGAAGTAGATCCCGGCCAGGGCGAGCAGCAGGCCGGTCAGTGCCGCCGTGTCCTCGAACAGGACGGTGAACAGGGCGGGGTCCTTGCCTTCGCGCACGGCCTGCAGCCAGCCCAGACCGCCCCTGCGGCGATTGAACTCGCGCCCGGCGACGAACAGGGCGCCGCCCTCGAACACGATCGCCAGGCCAAGCACGACATAGTTGACGACGATGTTGGTGACGGGCTGCGGCTGCAGCACGCCGTGCACGCCCTCCCAGATCGACAGCCCTGCGCCGAGGCCGAAGATCAGGATCGCCACCATGAAGCTCCAGAAATAGAGCTCCTTGCCATGGCCGAACGGATGCGCCGGGGTCGCCGGCCGGGCCGCGCGATGCATGCCGTAGAGCAACAGGCCCTGGTTGCCGGTGTCGACGACACTGTGGATCGCCTCGGACAGCATGGCCGACGAGCCGGTGACGGTGGCTGCCGCGAACTTGGTCACGGCGATCGCGCCGTTGCCGAACAGCGCCGCGTATACGGCCAGTTTCGAGGAGCCAGATGCCATCTCGATTGCCTCACGATCAGTCCGGCCGGGTGACCGTACGGACGCTGCTTGTTGCGCCCGAACGGGCTCAGTAGGATCGCCGGACGCGGGCTCGCAGGGTGCCCCAAGGCCGGCGACCGTGACAAGCAACGCCGCGCGCCACTCTGCCCGAACCGCCAGCGAACAGGAGGAAGGCTTCAAGTGAACGACGCCGTCGCAGCCGGTCCCGCCGGCGCCCGCGCCGTGGTCGAGGACCTCGCCGCCTCGAAGATCCGCGAGGTGGCCAATGCCGGCATGGACCTGAAGGACGTCATCACCCTGTGGTATGGCGAGCCCGACCTGCCGACCCCCGACTTCATCTGCCAGGCGGCGGCCGAGGCGATGGCGCGGGGCGAGACCTTCTACACCGAGAACCTGGGCGTGCCGGAGCTGCGCGAGGCGCTGGCCGGCTACCAGAGCCGGTTGCGCGGCCGGCCGATCGCCGCGGACCGGGTCGCCGTCACCGCCTCCGGGATGAGCGGCACCAACCTGATGCAGCAGGTGCTGACCGATCCGGGCGACAACGTCATCGTCAGCGCCCCGGTCTGGCCCAACCTGATCGAGACCATCCGGGTGATGGGCGGCGAGCCGCGCTTTGCCTGGCAGCGGTTCGGCAACGACGGCTGGCACCTCGATCTGGACGAGCTGTTCGCCCAGGTCGACGGCCGGACCCGGGCGATCCTGATCAACAGCCCCTCCAATCCGACCGGCTGGGTAATGTCGCGCGCTGAGCAGCAGGCGGTGCTCGAGTTCTGCCGCGCCCGCGGCATCTGGTACCTGTCGGACGAGGTCTACGACCGCATCGTCTTCAATGCCGCGATCGCCCCGTCGGTGCTCGACATCGCCGAGCCCGAGGACCGGGTGGTCGCCGTGAACAGCTTCTCCAAGAGCTGGTGCATGACCGGCTGGCGGCTGGGCTGGCTGACGGCACCGGCCAGCCTGATGCCGACGCTGGAGAAAATGATCGAGTTCCACTACTCCTGCCCGGCCCACTTCAGCCAGATTGCCGGGATCGCCGCGGTCGAGCAGGGCGAGCCGTTCGTCCGCGAAACCGTCGAACGCTACCGCCAGGCGCGCGACCTGGTGATCGACCGCCTGCAGGCGATGCCGCGGGTGCGCGTGCATCGGCCCGACGGCGCCTTCTACGCCTTCTTCGAGGTCGACGGCATGGGCGACTCCCTGGCCATGTGCAAGCAGATCCTGCGCGACAGCCACGTCGGCCTCGCGCCCGGGGCCGCCTTCGGCGATGCCGGCGAGGGCTTCATCCGGCTCTGCTTCGCCAGCACCCTGGAGCGGCTGGAGACCGCCATGGACCGGCTCGCGCCCGCCCTGGCGTGAGCGCCGCGGTGGCGAAACGCGACATGTGCTAGCCTGCGGGTACGGGGAGAGGGAAAAACATGGCCGAGGCACAGACCGCCGCCACCGACTCCTGGCAGGATGCGCTCTATACCCGGTTGCGCGATGCCGGCTTCAGCCTGTTCGCCTATGTTCCCGATGCCGGGCACAAGGTGCTGATCGAACGGGCCCTGGACGATCCCGACGCGATCGCCGTGCCGCTGGCCAGCGAAGAGGACGGCGTCGCCCTGTGCGCCGGCGCCCACCTGGGTGGCGGCCAGGGCGTGCTGCTGATGCAGTCGAGCGGCGTCGGCAACTGCGTCAACCTGTTCTCGCTGCTGCAGAACGGCCGCTTTCCCTTTCTCACCCTGGTCTCCATGCGCGGCGAGTTCGGCGAGGGCAATCCCTGGCAGGTGCCGATGGGCCGGGCGGTGCAGCCGGTGCTGGAAGCCCTGGGGCTGACGGTGCTGAAGGCGGAGCAGCCGGCCGACGTCGCCCCGGTGGTCGAGGCGGCGATCGCCATGGCCAACAAGTCCGACCTCGCCGTCGCCGTGCTGCTGAGCCAGCGGCTGATCGGCGCCAAGCAGTTCGGGAGCCCGGGCAAGCCATGACCGACAGCGCCAGCCTCGACCGCCGCACCGCGGTGCCGCGCCTGATCGGCGATCCCTCCGACTTCCTGATCGTTGCCGGCCTCGCCGGCACGGCCCGCGAGGTCGGCCACCTGACCGACGGCGCGCCCAACGCCTTCCTGCTGGCCGGGGCCATGGGCGCGGCAACGATGATGGGCCTGGGCCTGGCCCTGGTGCAGCCCGAGCGCCGCGTGCTCGTGGTCACCGGCGACGGCGAGCTGCTGATGAGCCTGGGCGCGCTGACCAACGTCGGCGTGCTGCAGCCGCCCAACCTGGCCATCGTCTGCGTCGACAACGGCCACTACGGCGAGACCGGCAACCAGCTCAGCCACACCAGCCTGGGCGTCGACCTGGCAACGATCGCCCAGGGTGCCGGCATCGCCGCCAGCCGGCTGGTCACCACCGAGGCCGAAATCGACGCCGCGGCGCCGCTGCTGCGCGAGTCGAACGGCCCGGCCTTCGTGCTGCTGAAAGTCTCCGACGCGCCGCCGCCCAGCTTCATCCGCTCGTTCGACGCGGTGGAGAGCAAGATCGCCTTCCGCCAGGCCCTGCTTGGACACAGATAACGGGCGGGTCTGAGACCCGCCCGCTTGCAGGGCGCCGTCCCTCTCCCATACCTTGCGGCAAGAAACAGGGAGGCTCAGACATGCGCGTGGTAATCACCGGCGGGGGCGGCTTTCTCGGCCGCAAGCTGGCGCAAAGGATCCTCAAGGACAACAGCATTGCCGGTGCGGACGGGCAGCCGCGCAGCGTCGAGCAGCTGGTGCTGTTCGACCAGGTCGCGCCGCCGGCCGAGGAGACGGCCGACCCGCGGGTCGAGGTCGTCACCGGCGACATCGGCGATGCCGAGACCGTGCGGGCAGTGGTCACGCCCGGCACCGACAGCGTCTTCCACCTTGCCTCCGTGGTCAGCGCCGGGGCCGAGGCCGACTTCGACCTGGGCTACCAGGTCAACCTGGACGGCATGCGCCATGTCCTCGAGGCCGCCCGTGCCCTCGGCACCACGCCTAAGGTCATGTTCGCCTCCTCCATCGCCGTCTACGGCGGCGCGCTGCCGGAGACGGTTGAGGACGACACGCCGGTCACGCCCGAGACCTCATACGGGGCGCAGAAGACGATCGGCGAATATCTGCTCACCGACTACACCCGCAAGGGCTATGTCGACGGCCGGGCGATGCGCCTGCCGACCATCGTCGTCCGTCCCGGCAAGCCGAACCTGGCCGCCTCCGGCTTCGCCTCGGGCATCGTCCGCGAGCCGTTGAACGGCATCGACTTCGCCTGCCCGGTCCGGCCCGAAAGCCGCATGGCGATCATGTCGCCGCGCACGGTGATCGACTGCTTCATGCACCTGCATGCGCTCGATGCGCAGGCGCTGGGCCACTGGCGCGGCCTGCTGCTGTCGGGCTTTTCGGTGTCGATGGCGGAGACCGTCGACGCGCTCAAGGCGGTGGCCGGCGACCGGGCACTGGGCGCGATCAGCTTCGAGATCGACGACCAGGTCCAGGCGATCGTCGACGGCTGGCCCAGGACGTCGTACTCGGCGCGCGCCGAGGCACTCGGCTTTCCGCGCGACCGGGACATCGCCGACATCATCCGCGCCTACATCGAAGACGAGCTGGACTAATTACAGGATCGGGGGGAACCACCATGGCAGGCCGCCTTGCGGGCAAGACCGCCTTCATCACCGCCGCCGCCCAGGGCATCGGCCGGGCCAGCGCCGAGGCCTTTCTGCGCGAGGGCGCACGGGTCATCGCCACCGACATCAACACGTCCGTGCTGTCCGAGCTGGAGGGCCAGGGCGACGTCACCTGCGAAGAGCTGAACGTGCTGGAGCCCGAGGCGATCAAGGCCGCGGCGGCGCGCCACGGCGCCGTGGACGTGCTGTTCAACTGCGCCGGCTTCGTCCACGCCAACACCCTGCTGGACTGCAGCGAGGACGACTTCGAGTTCGCCTTCAACATGAACGTGCGCTCGATGTACCGGGTCACCGGCGCCTTCCTGCCGGCGATGATCGACAACGGCGGCGGCTCCATCGTCATGGTCTCCTCCGTCGCCTCGCACCTGAAGGGCATCGTCAACCGCTTCGTCTACTCAGCCACCAAGGCGGCCGTGGCCGGCATGTGCAAGTCGATCGCCGCCGACTACCTGGCCCAGAACATCCGCTGCAACGCCATCGCGCCCGGCACCATCGACACGCCGTCGCTGCAGGACCGCATCAACCAGGCGCCGGACCCCGCGCAACAGCGCATCGACTTCATCAACCGGCAGCCGACCAAGCGCCTGGGCACGCCGGAAGAGGTCGCCAACCTGGTGGTGTTCCTGGCCTCGGACGAATCCAGCCTGTGCACCGGGCAGCTGTTCCCGGTCGACGGCGGCATCCTGCTCTAGGGTCGAAGGGCGGGCGTCCGAAGCGCTTCGACCGTCGCGCCGGCACGGCCTGCACGCTAGTAGGTCGCCCGGCCGCCGGACAAGTCGAACACAGCGCCGGTGGAGAACGAGCAGTCCTGCGAGCACAGCCAGGCGACCAGGGCGGCCGCCTCCTCGACCGCGCCGAGCCGGGCCATGGGGATCTTCGACAGCATGTAGTCGACGTGCTCCTGGGTGATCTGGTCGAAGATCGCGGTGCGGATCGCCGCCGGGGTGACGCAGTTGACGAGCACCCCGGATTCCGGCAGCTCCTTGGCCAGCGACTTGGTCAGGCCAATCACCCCGGCCTTGGCGGCGGAATAGGCGCAGGCGTTGGGGTTGCCTTCCTTGCCGGCGATCGAGGCGATGTTGACGATGCGCCCGTAGCCGTTCGCCATCATGTGCGCCATCACCGCCTGGCAGCACAGGAACACGGCCGTCAGGTCCAGGTCGATGACGCTCTGCCATTCCTCGAGGCTGTAGTCCCAGCTCTTCTTCGCCGGGCCGGCGATGCCGGCGTTGTTGACCAGCACGTCGACCTTGCCGAACGCCGCCACCGCGGCCTCGAATCCGGCCTGCACCTGCGCCGCATCGGTGACGTCGATACTGTCGCCGCGCAGGCGGTCGCCGGCGGCGATCTCCGCCAGCGCCCGTTCCCGGTTGGCATCATTGATGTCCCACATCGTCACCTGCGCCCCCGAGGCGAGCAGCCGCTCGCTGATCGCCCGGCCGATGCCGTCCGCGCCGCCCGTGACGATGGCCGTGCGGCCCGCCATATCGATCTGGTTCATTGCTGTCTCCCCCGAGTTTCTGTCACGAGCCCGTCGTGCGTGCCGGCGCGATGGCGACATCCACGACGCCGCCAGGACCCTGGCTTCACCTAGCGCTTGTCGCGCATGAACGGATAGATCTCCGTATAGTCGCCGGCCGGCTCGGCCGCGACGAAACGCTGCCAGATCGGCAGCAGCGCATGGCCCAGCAGGTTCGAGCCCTCCGCCGCATCCACGTTCTCCACGTAAAGCGTCAGGTCCTTCAGATAGAGCGTGTTCTTGAACTGGGCGTCGTAACGCCCGGTCATGATGCGATTGGGGAACTTGTCGCTGGTCGCGGTGTTCTGGCCGCTGGAGGCGTTCAGCACCTCCAGCATGGTGGCCATCTCCAGGCCCTGGCCCAGGCCGAAGGCGATGGCCTCGCTGGTCGCCGTCAGGGCGATGCCCGACAGGAAGTTGTTCAGAAGCTTCATCGCCTGGCCCTGCCCGGCGTCGGTGCCGACGTGCACCGGCTTCTTCGACATCGCCGTCAGCAACGGCTGCAGGCGCGTGAACTCGTCCGCCGGGCCGGCGAACATCAGCGCGATCGTCGCCGCCGCGGCGCCGGCGATGCCGCCCGAGACCGGCGCGTCCAGGTAGCCGATCTCGGCATCGGCGAGGCGCCGCTGGAGCTGCCGCGCCGCGGCGACGCCGATGGTCGAGGTGTCGAGCACGGCGCCGACGCGCCGGTCGTTGCTGGCGATGATCTCCTCGGCCACTGCCGCCGAGATCTTGCCGTCGGGCAGGCTGAACACGACGACGTCGGCCACCGCCGCGACCTCGGCCACCGAGCCGGCCACGCCGGCCCCCTCCGGCGCCCGCTCCGCCGTGCCGGCGGCGTCGTAGCAGATCAGGTCAAGACCGGCCGCGGCGACGTTGGCCGCCATCCGGCTACCCATCGCCCCCAGGCCGACGAAGCCAACGGTTCCCAATTCCATGGCGTGATCCTTCCTCCTGTCGCCGCGCGCTTTCCGACGCCGCGGGGCACGGCCAAGCCCGGCGAATCCCGGGCGGTTCGTCCCGGCCGGGCGCGATGGCGGCTATTTCTGGTCCAGACCCAGGTCGTCGAGCACCCGGCGGGCGATCCGGAACGCCTCGACGCCGGCCGGCACGCCGCAATAGATGGTGATCTGCTCGAGCACGTCGCGCAGCTCTTCCAGGGTGCAGCCGTTCTTGATCGCCCCGCGGAAGTGCAGCTCGAACTCCTGCTGCCGGTTCAGCGCCGCCAGCATGCCCAGGTTCAACATGCTGCGCTGCTTGTGCGACAGCGTCGGCGAGCCCCAGACGCCGCCCCAGCAGTACTCGGTGACGACTTCCTGGAAGTGGCGGTTGAAGTCGGTCGCATTCTCGATCGCCCGGTCGACGTACTCTTCGCCGAGCACCTGCTTGCGGATCGCCAGACCGGTGTCATAGAGCGCCTTGTCCATGGATTCCCTCCCGTTTGTTGTCGCGTACTGTCCGCGCTGGCGCGAAGTCTAGCGCGTATTTCCCGGACTCCACATGGTCTGCGCGACGCTGTCCGGCCGACAGGGCAGGAGAGGCGCGCAGCGCGTAGTGGGACTACGGGCAAGCGCCTCGACGCATCCTGTCGGCCGGACAGCGCCGCCCTACGGGTCGCGCCCAGGCGGCCGCCCGCGGCGTCGCGGCCCTCAACCGTAGTCCCACTACGCTTTTCGGCCCGCTCCTGGCGGATCGGCCGCCTGGACGCGACGCAGGCCGTGGGGAGTCCGGGAAATACGCGCTGGCGCGTATTGTCGCGGTCCGTACTATCCTGCAGCGGCCGGCCCTGCCCGGCGACCGCCCAGGGAGGACGGCGCGTGAAGATCCTGCTGTTGCTGCTGATCGTCGTCGGCGGCCTCGTCTGGTGGCTCGGCGCGCGGCGCGTGGCCGTGCTGCTGGGGGTGCCGAAAAGCTGGACCAGCCGGCGCGGGCAGATCATCTTCGCCACCGTGATCGTCGCCGCCGCGCTGCTCATCTCCTTGCTGCCCTACCTGCCGTGAGCCCGGCGCAGGGACCTGCCGCCAGCAGCGCAAGGCACCGGCGGCTGCCGCTTCTTTGGCTGGCCGCGTTCATCCTCCTGACCGCCGAGGCACTGGCTGCCGCACCCAGTCCGCCGTGCGGCGCGGCGCCGTCGCCGAGCTGGCCGGACCCGGGGGCAGCGCCGGTGGTCCGGGTCTGGCAAACCTCGGCATTGGACACGCCCTGGCGGGCGCCGGATTGCCTGGCCTGGGGTGATGGCGAAGTTTCGCGCCTCGTCGTCCTGGCCGGCCGCTTTCGTCATGCCGGCGGCAGCGACGGCTTGCTGACCCGCTTCGCCGCGATATCCGCCTTGCGCGGCCTGCCTTACTGGTCGGTTTCCGATCAGCGCTGGCAGCCGCTGATCCTGGCCGCCAGCGCCCTGACCGATGCGAAAGCGCGACGGCCGCGGTCCGACTTCGCGTTGGACGAACTGCCGGCCGGGGCGGTTCGCTACTTCGCGCAGCAGGACAACCGGACCAGCGGCATGCCGATGTTCCGCATGCAGGTCCTGCAGCGCGCGCCGGACAGGTTGCTGGTCACGGTCGTCAACGAAGAGTCCGTCAGCTACTGGCGGCTGCCGCTGTTTCCCGCCGGCACCTTGCGGTCGAGCTACCTGCTGCAGCGCCTGGGACCGGGCGACTGGGGCTACTACAGCATCGCGGGCAGTCGGGAACCGGCGCTTGCCGCGCTGCTGGACCGCGACGCCTCGTTCCGCAACAGGGCCATCGCGCTCTATCGTCACCTGACGGCACTGCCGGTGCGGGAGATGCCCCGCTACGGCGTGCGCAACGACGCCGCCGGCGCGGACAACTGATGCCGGCGACCGGCTCGGCACGACCGCATGCTGCAACCAAAACTTGTATAGTTGCTGGGATTTAACGAATCATTAGACAATAGAGCAGAGCATCCAACCAGCGATTCCGGCCGGGCTGGCGGCTACACGGGATGGCTGTCCCGGGCTTCAGAGGCGATCTCCAACGATGGCGGTATCAAAGCTGGGGCCGGACGATCCCGACGCAGATAAGCCGGTCACCAGCCTGCTGGCGCCGCTCGATCCGTCGTCCCAGGCCTTCATCGATTCGCCGCCGATGATCCGCACTCTCTACGAGTATTGGGACGCCCGCCGTGCCGGGCGCAGCATGCCCAGGCGTGCCGACATCGACCCCCTGGACTTCCACCGCCACCTGCCGGGCATCATCCTGCTCGACGTCGAGGGGGTGTCGCCGCGCGGCATCGGCATCTACCGCTACCGCGTGGTCGGCACCTACGAGGTCGAAAGCCGCAAGCACGATCCGACCGGCAAGTTGTTGCAGGACGGTTACTATTCTCCCAGCCTCGGCGATTCCATCCGGTCATACGAGTCGGTGCGACGGCAATGCGCGCCGGTCCTTGAGCCGCTGGCGTTCATGTCGGCGCGCGGCGTTCCGGTGCGCGAAGACTCGATCATGTTGCCGCTGTCCGAGGACGACCGAACGGTGTCGCAAATCCTGGTTTACTCGCAGCGCTCGGAAGAAGAATAAGGCCGGCTGCAACGACGACCTTGCGTCGATTTAGACGACGCTCCGGTTGCCATTCGACGCGGAACGAGGTGACGGCCGGGCTTGCGCCGCAACGCCTGCGAACCGCCGAGCCGTCGTTCCAGCCAAGCCACGCGACCGGCGCAATTTCTGCGCCGTCCTGATCTACCGCACGTACTCACAACTTGGCCGGGCATAGCAGCACTTGCGAGATCTGTATCTTTCTTTGCCGCATCTTGGACCGGCCCGGAATTCTTTTTGCTGGGCTCTTTACACAACAGGTCATGTCATGTATCCGGACAAAGTACTGGAAAAAGTGAAGACAAAGAGGGCGAAATGGCACGTAAAGCTGCACCGGCCAAGCGCAAGGGAATTGACGAAACCTCGTTGAGCAAGGGCGAGTTGCGCAAACTGAATGCACTGCGCAAGTCGCTGGGCCCCGCCATCGCGGACAAAGCCTTTAGCGAATGGCTGTCGAAGCAGCCGAAAGAAAAAGCCGCACCGGAAGACAAAGTCGCGTCGACGATTGCCGACGCCGTGGCGACGGCGTTGGCGCGCAAGAACATGCGCATGCCACGCGGTGGCTACCTCGTGAAGCGCGGTCGCGGCCGGGTCATCGTTACGCCCGCGCGGTCGTAGGCACGTACAAGGCCGGCCGCATTCCGGCGACGCGATGCGGGCCCCGGTCCGTTCCGTCGCCGGAATCCTGGTCTGCGCGGATGGATCGCGCGCAGATGGACAAAGCCCCGACGCTAATCGTCGGTAGCGCGCAGATGGCGGCGGATTTGCTGGCCGGCACGACGCACCGCCTGACCTGCCGCACGGGCGGGATCGGGGCTGTTGGCAATGCGCCTGGCCTCGTCGCTGGTCTGCCGGGCCACCTGGGCCGCTTTCTCGCGGGCGCGCGGATCCTGCGCGAGCTTGCGCGCCGCGTAGAAGGCCAGGGTGCGCCAGGGCAGCAACATGCCTTCAATATAGTGGCCCGGGCGGGGAGCGTCAGCCCCGCGGGCGGCAGCTGCGGGGTCCCATTCGCGCCCCCGGATTTGCCATAAAAACGGCTGTTTTCTGGTAATCCTGGCCTCGATTCCGATGGCCCTTCGTTAGCTTTCTTTAATTTTTCCACGCCAAGCTAGGGACCGTTCGGATCGAAGGAACACAGGATCGGTCCCATGACCACGCCGATGACCGCTGACATAGAGATCTGGCACACCGTCAAGGTGGTGCTGGCCGAGCATGGCGACGATGCCCTCGTGCATGCCGCCACCATGGCCGATCAACTGTTCGACGACGGCGACCTGTCCGGTTGGGCCGTATGGATGAAAGTGCTCGAAGCGATCGAGGACTTCCACAACGCCGAACCCAGCGGCCCGCTGCACTAGCCGGCCCGTCTAATCCGCCATTCCCGGTCGCGACAGCGGTCCCGGCGCCGCCGGTGCCGCCGCTGACGCTTGCCGAATATTGACCGTGAACGCTCCGCCGTAGCCTGTACACTGGCGCCAGGCAGGGACGACGACGGTGCATGTGCCAGCATGCGCCGCGCCCTGGCGGCAACAACAGGCAACGGGAGCAAACGACCATGGCCGATCTTGAGTGCAGCATCGACGGCAGCGTCGCCACCTTGACCATGAACCGTCCGGAGGCGCGCAACGCGCTGTCGATGGAGATGCGCAGCATGATGCGCGATGTCCTGCATGAGCTCGAATACGACGACGCCATCCGCTGCGTCGTGCTCGAAGGCGCGGGCGAGCACTTCATGGCCGGCGGCGATGTGAAAAACATGCACGAGTACCTGAACAGCCACGACAGCAACGAGATCCAGAGCTACTTCGTCAACCGCATACATGACCTGCATCCGATCATGTTCTCGATGCGGCGGATGCCCAAACCGATCGTCGCCAAGGTGCGTGGCGCCGCCGCCGGCGCAGGCGTTTCGCTGGCCGCCGCCTGCGATCTGATCATTGCCGCCGAAGATGCCTTCTTCACTCTGGCCTACTGCCACATCGGCACCACGCCCGACGGTTCGTCGAGCTTTCATCTGCCGCGGGCCATCGGCATCAAGCGCACGCTGGAACTGACCCTGCTGGGCGACCGCTACACGGCGCAGCAGATGGCCGATATGGGTCTGGTCAACTTCGTCGTCCCCGACGCCGAACTGGACGCCGCGTGCGGCAAGCTGGTGAACCGGCTCGCCAATGGCCCGACCTACGTCTACGGCCAGGCCAAGCGGCTGATGTACCGCAGCCTGGAGAACGAGTTCGAGGCCCAGCTGCAGATGGAAGCCGAGCTGTTCGCCGACTGCGCCCGGCGCAACGACTATCGCGAGGGCGTGGCCGCCTTCGTCGAGAAGCGCAAGGCCGACTTCACCGGCACCTGAGGGGCACACCGACGTCGCGACGGTCGTCACGCGCGGGAGGCCGCATATGAAGATTATCATCATCGGGGCCGGCATCGGCGGTTCCGCCCTGGCCCTGACTCTGCAGCGGGCCGGGCTCGACTTCGTCGTTCTTGAGCAGGCGGCGGCCTTTACCGAGGTCGGGGCCGGCATCCAGCTCAGTCCCAACGGCGTGCGCATCCTGGAGTGGCTCGGGCTCGCCGATGATTTGGCCGGGTTCTGCACCGCGCCGGACTTCCACAAGTTCGTCGCCTGGGACAGCGGCGAGGTGGTGCTGCGCACGGCGCTGATGCCGAAGACCCGGGAGCATTTCGGTGCCGCCTATTATCACGCCCACCGACCCGACCTGATCGAGGCCCTGACCCGGCGCCTGGATCCAGGCCGGGTGCGGCTGGACACCGCCGTCACCGCAGTCGGGCAGGACGGCGACAAGGTGTACGCCGACTGCGCCGACGGCAGCCGCGTCGAGGGCGACGTGCTGATCGGCGCCGACGGCGTACACTCCGTGGTCCGCGAGCAGGTGTTCCGGCCCGATCCGCCGCGGGCCTCGGGCTACGTCGGCTGGCGCGGCGTGGTCGACGCCGAACGCATCGCCGAACTGGGTATCCCGGTCTCCGCCTACGTGGTGATGGGACCAAGGCTGTCGTTCGTCTGCTACTACGTCTCGGCCGGACGCCGCTTCAACTGGGTGGCCCTGGGCCAGAGCGGCAGCCAGCGGCGCGAATCCTGGTCGCAGACGGCCAGCCGGGAGGAAGTCATCGACTGCTTCGACGGCTGGTACGACATGCCGCGGGGCGTGGTCGCCGCCACCGAGACGCCCTTCGTCACGGCGCTGCACGATCGCGAGCCGCTGCCGGCCTGGGTCGACGGGCGCATTGCCGTGATGGGCGACGCGGCGCATGCGATGCTGCCCTATCACGCCCAGGGCGCGGTGCAGAGCATCGAGGACGCCTGGGTGCTGGGCCGGGCGCTGGAGCTGGGCGCCGCCGACCTGCCGGCCGCCCTGAAGCACTACGAGGCCCTGCGCTACGACCGCGCCAACCGCATGGTGCAGCACTCGCGCAACGCCGAAGGCTGGTACCACGTCGACGACCCGGCCGAGGTCGCCAACCGCAATGCCCGCTTCCGCCGCACCAACGAGCGCTTCGGCGGCGACTTCACGCCGCAGCAGACCTGGCTCTACAGCTACGACGCCGAACAGGCCGTGCTCGGCACCGACGACGCCTGGCGCGCCCTGCCGCCGTGGTAAGCGGCGTCAGTCGATCTTAAGGACCGCCTTGCCCATGAAGCCGCGGTCGATCAGCGCCTGCGCCGTTTCGCCGACCTGCTCCCAGCCCCCGGTGTGCGACACCAGCGTTGCGAGCCGGCCGTCGCCGAGCAGCGCCAGCAGGCGGTCGAGGCCCTTGGCGGCGGTCTCGAACTCGGTCTCGCGGTAGAGATAGAAACCCTCGATGCGGCCGTCGCCGGTGAACATCAGATCGCGAACCGGCAACACCGTTTCCGCCCCGGCGCTGACCCCGTAGAGCACGGCCCGGCCGCTTTCGTCGAGCAGCCCCAGCAGCGCGCTCAGCATCTCCCCGCCGACGCCGTCGATCACGGCGCGGACCTTGCCGACGTCCGCCAGACCCGACCCGTCCGGCGAGACCACCACCTCGTCCACCCCGGTTGCCCGTACCGCCGCGACCTGCTCGGCCCGGCGCACGTGGGCGACGACCCGTGCCCCCATCAGGCGTCCAAGCTGGCAGGCGAAGTAGCCGACCCCGCCGGTCGCACCGGTGACGAAGACCCGGCTGCCCAGCAGCCGTTCGCACCGTTCCAGGGCATAGAGCGCGGTCAGCCCTGCCACCGGCAGGGTCGATGCGTCGGCATCGGACACGCCGTCCGGGATCACCGCCAGGTCGCGGGTCGGGATCGCCACCAGCTCGGCCCAGCCCTGCATCCGCCGAGAGAAGCCGACGACGCGCTGGCCAGCCGCCGGGCCGCTGCCGTCGCGGGCGGCACTCTCGACCACGCCGGCGATATCCCAGCCGATCTGCATGCCGGCCGGGGCCGCCGCCGCCCGGCGGATTTCGCCGCGGTTCAGGGAAAACGCCCTGACCCGGACCAGTGCTTCGGTCGAATCTGCGGCCGGGGCATCGATCTCGGCGATCTCGAGGCAGGCCGGCGCCTGCGGATTGGCAACGACTGCGCGCATCGCAATCTCCTCACTGAACGGGATCTCGCCGCTACGCTAGGCCGCCGGGCGCGGCGCGGCAACGGCGGCGGCGAAGCCAATTGCCCCGACGACGGCACTGTTCCATGCTGCGGGCAAAGGCAGAAGACACGGAAGGGAGGATTGGGCCATGGGCCGGGTACAGGACAAGGTCGCCATCGTCACCGGCGGCGCCTCGGGGATCGGCCGGGCGACGGCGGAACTGCTGGCGCGCGAGGGTGCCGCGGTGGCGCTCACCGACCTGCAGGACCCGGCCGGCGAGGATGTCGCCGCCGGCATCAGCGAAGCCGGCGGCCGCGCCGTCTACCTGCATCACGACGTGACCGACGAAGCCGCCTGGGAGCAGGTGGTCGACGAGGTCTGCGGCCGGTTCGGCGGCCTGCACATCCTGGTCAACAACGCCGGCGTGCGCGGCAGCGGCGTGCCGCTGGAGGAGATGTCGCTGGAGGTCTGGCGCGATTGCCTGGCGGTGAACCTGGACGGCGTGTTTCTCGGCGTGAAGCACGGCATCCGGGCGATGAAGGATGGCGGCGGCTCGATCGTCAACATCTCCTCGATCCTCGGCTTCATCGGCCTGCCGCTGACGGCCAACTACGCCGCCTCCAAGGGCGGGGTGCGCCTGCTGAGCAAGGCGGCGGCGGTCGAATGCGCGCAGCGTGGCCTGAACATCCGCGTCAATTCTGTGCACCCCGGCTTCATCGACACGGCGATGGTCGCCAGTGCGATCCAGGACCGCGGCCCGGTGCTGCGGCAGACCATCGAGCAGATGCAGCCGACCGGCAGCATGGGCGAACCCGCGGACATTGCCGAAGGCATCCTCTACCTCGCCTCGGACGCCGCCAAGTTCGTCACCGGCAGCGAGCTGGTGGTCGACGGCGGCTACCTGGCGCGCTGAACCGCGCCCGATCGCAAGCAACCTGGGAGAACGGCATGAGCGGCCCCGAAACCTACGAGGTCTTTGCCATCCGCTACGGCACCATGGCCGCGCGCACCCGCAAGGACAACTTCATCGCCACCGACGATCACGATGCGGCGATGCCGATCGACTATTTCGTCTGGGTCATCCGCAACGAGAACCGCACCTTCGTCGTCGACACCGGCTTCGACCATGCCGAGGCCGGCCGCCGCGGCCGGGAGATCGTGCGCCTGCCGCGCGAGGGCCTGGAGATGGTCGGCGTCGACGCCGCCACGGTCGAGGACGTGATCATCACCCACCTGCATTACGACCACGCCGGCACCCTGGACGACTTCCCGGCGGCGCGGTTTCACCTGCAGGAGAAGGAGATGCAGTACGCCACCGGCCGGCACATGTGCCAGGCGCCGTTCGGCTATGCCTATACCGCCGACCACGTCTGCACCTTGGTGCGCCGGGTGTTCGACGGCCGCGTCGCCTTCCACGACGGCGCCAACGAGATTGCCCCCGGCATCTCCGTGCACCTGATCGGCGGCCACACCATGGGGGTGCAGTGCGTGCGCGTGCTGACCCGGCGCGGCTGGGTGGTGCTGGCCTCGGATGCCAGCCATTTCTACGAGAACATGCAGCAGGTTTCGCCCTTCCCCATCGTCTACAACGTCGCCGACATGATCGACGGCTTCGATACCATGCGCGGACTGGCCGAGAGCGAGCGGCACATCATTCCCGGGCACGATCCGTTGGTGATGGCGCGCTACCCGGCGGCCGGCGCCGGTCTGCAGGACGTGGTGGTGCGGCTCGACGCCGACCCCAGCGACTGAGCCGCTATGTCACGACCGGCGATCATGGCAGCGATGGGCAGTCACGGCGACGCCACGTAAAATCGGCCAGGCCCGTCAACCCAACCGCCCGCGTGGTCCGACTCCGACGTGATCCTTCGCCACCGCCATCTTCGCCTCGCGCTGCTCGCCTGCATCGCCTTTGCCCTGCTGCAGGGCGGTGGTGCGCCGGCACGGGCGCAGGATGACGCGGGCCCGCCGCCGGCGCCCACTACCAGCGAGGAGCGCCACCAACAGCACCGGGAGGAACGTGAGCGCAAGCGCGAAAGCCTGGCCGAAAGCGACAAGAAGAAGGAAGAGGAAGCCAACGACGAGACCCCGACGATCGATACAGAAAGCACTATCGATGCCGTCGAGGAAGACATCCGCTGGACCCTGGACGGCGACCTGCGCCCCATCATCACCTATCAGAGCGACGACCTCGCCGACGGCACCAATATCAGCGACAGCGACGCCGGCTTTCGCGTCAGGGCCGGTGGCGTCTTCGCACTGAGCCGGCCGGTGCAACTAGGCGCCCGCCTGGCCGGCCGCTGCTTCATCGACAACTGCGACCTCGAGTTCATCTTTCAGCCGGACGCGCCGACCCGCAACGGCCTGTCAGGCGGGCAGTTCACCTTCGACGAGCTCTATGCCCACTTGTTCCGCAAGAGACGGTTCGATGTCGCAGCCGGCCGCCTGCAGACCCGCGCGGTGCTGCGCGGCGGCGTCTATGCCAAGTCGCTCGACCGCAACGACAGCAACAACACCCGGGTCACGTGGACGGACGGTGCGCATGCCACCTATCGCGGCGTGGACGGCTGGGACGGCCATCTGGTCCTGCAGTACAACCACCGCGACGGCCCCAGCAACGTTCTTCGCCGGCCGCTGGACTTCGAGCCCGACGACACCCGCGTCACCGGCTTCGCCAACATCGACAACACCGATGCCTGGGGCCCGGTGGTGCAACGCACCCTGGATGTCACCTACATCCCCAACGCGCTGCTCGCCGACGGCAGCCCCGACGGCCGGCGGGAGGACTACTGGGGCCTGGTCGGCCGCCTGGCTTTGCGCTGGCCGCAGCGCGCCGAAGGTCCGCGGCTGCGGTTCGGCGGCGAACTGGGCTATGCCCCGAACACACCAACCAACGCCTCGCGCGACCTCGGCAGCAGCGGTGACACCGAGGGCCTGGCCTGGAACGTCGTCGTCAGCGCGATGGAGTTCGCGCCCCAGCACAGCATCGGCGTGAACTACGCTCGCACGGGCGCCGGCTGGCTGCTGTCGCCGCAGTACGGCGCCAACGAGGAGCTTTGGGAACTACGCTATCAATGGCGGCCGCGCACCCTGCCGCTGGTGGAGGCACGGGTTCGCCGCCGCAGGGATCTGAAGGAAGAGACCGGCGCCGTACGCCAGCGCGACGTGTTCGACTTCTTTCTGCGCGTAACCTGGCGCTTTCGCACCCTCGCCTTTTAGCGAGCCGCCACGGAGTCAGGCGCTTCGACGTTGGCCCCGGGCAGGGCTGGCAGCATCAGGACCAGCGGCGCTTCAGGGCCTCGCGCCAGCGCAGCGGCGCGCCGGGGCGCGGCTCGCGCTCGACCGCATAGCGCAGGCCCGGCTGCGACCGGCGGTCGGGGCCGGCATGATGGGCATAGGATTCCTGCAGCAGCGCCGGCACCTGGTCGGCGGGCACCGGACGGGCGATATGAAAGCCCTGCACGTAGCGGCAGCCATTCGCCTTCAGGAAGTCGAGGTGCTCGACGCTCTCGACGCCCTCGCCCACGACCCGCAGGTTGAAGTGGCGGGCCAGGCCGATGATGGTCTTGACGATGGCGGCGTCGTTCTCGTCGGTGGTGACGTCACGCACGAACGAACGGTCGATCTTGAGAACATCGAGCGGGAAGCGCTTGAGATAGGCAAGCGACGAATAGCCGGTGCCGAAATCGTCGATGGCCAGGCCCACGCCGGCCTCGTTCAGGCTGTGCAGCACCTTGGCGGTGGCATCGGGGTCGCGCATGACGCTGCTCTCGGTCAGCTCCAGCTCGACGTCGGCGGCCTGCAGACCGGCCTGCTCGATCCACTTCAGCACGTGTTCCTGCAGACTTTCGCGGTTGAACTGATGCGCCGAAAGGTTGATGGCGACGCGCACCCGCGGCAGGCCCTGATCGAACCAGGACCGCAGCTGCTCGCAGGCGTCCTGCAGGATCCAGTCGCCCATCGGCACCATCAGGCCGAGTTCCTCGGCCAGCGGAATGAACTGGTCGGGCGGGATCAGCCCGCGGTCGGGATGGCGCCAGCGCACCAGCGCCTCGAGGCCGACGATGTTGCCGGCGACGACGTCGAGCTGCGGCTGATAATGCAGCTCCAGCTCGCCGTTGCGGATCGCCCGCTGCAGGGCGACGCCGAGACCGATACGCCGCAGGGCGTCGCTGTTCAGGTCGGGGCGGTAGAACTGGTAGGCCGAACCGCCGGTCTGCTTGGCCTGATACATGGCCACGTCGGCCAGCCGGATCAGCTCGTCGCCGCTCTCGGCATCCGACGGGAAGAGGGCGATGCCGATGCTCGGCGAAACCGAAACCACGTGACCGCCGATTTCGACCGGTGCGGACAGGTTCTCGATCAGCTTGCTGGCGATGCGGGCGGCCGCCATGCCGTCTTCCAGGTTGGCAATGATGGCGATGAATTCGTCGCCGCCAAGCCGGGCCACGGTATCGCTGACCCGCAGACAGTCGCGGATCCGCCCGGCGACGGTTTTCAGCAGGACGTCGCCGGCCTCGTGCCCCATGGTGTCGTTGACGAACTTGAAGCGGTCGAGGTCGATGAACAGCACTGCCAGCTGGTGGCCGTAGCGGCCGGCCTGCTTGATGGCATGCGCCAGGCGGTCGTACAGCAGGCTGCGGTTGGGCAGGCCGGTGAGGTTGTCGTAGTGGGCGACATGGGCCCGGCTCATGGCGCATTCCAGCGCCGCCGACAGGCGCCTGGACAGGTCGTTGCGCTGCAGCACTTCCTGCGCCCCGAAGCGCACCAGCTCGACCGCCGCCTGGGGCTCGTAGCTCTCCAGCACAACCACGCTCGGCAGCCACAGGAACAGCCCCATGAGCTCGACCAGATCGAAGCTACCGTCGGTCGAGGCATGTTCGAGATCGACGACCAGGGCGTCGATTTGCTGCTCGGCCACGTGGGTGGCCGCCTCGTGGATATCGTTCACCTGGATCAGCTCGAACGACGTCCCGGCCAGCGCCGCCGCTATGGCAGCCTGTTCGCCGTCGTTCCGACCAATGGCCAGAACGCAGATCCTATCCGCGTCCGCTCGCAGCACCGCCAACCCGCGATATCCCTATACGGTTGGCCGTAACACTAGGAAAACGAGGGTTAAGTTTGCGTATAGACAAGGGACCGTCGTCCCGACCGATCCGCCCGGCCAGGCCCTGATCCGCAGATTTCCGGGATTCCCGGGTTCGCTCGCCGTCAGGCGGGTCGCTCTGCCGCCGGCACGTAGCGCTCGTCGCGGCCGTACTCCTCGATCGGACCGCTGTGGATGACATCGACCCGTTCGCGCGGCTTCACATAGGTCCAGGCGTCGTAGCGGGCCCCGCCGAAAGCCGCGACGACGGCGAGGCTGGTGCGCGCGTAGCCATGCGCCAGGTGGGTGCTCTCGAGCCGGTCGAGCGCCGTCAGCACCGCGTCATCGACGGCGAAGACCTCGCCGTGCACCTGGTGGCCATGACCCGGCTCGGCCAGCAGCACCGGCGAGAACCAGCGCCCGGCAACCACCAGCGGATAGGCCTCGGCCGTGCGGAAGCGGCCCAGAAACCGCTGTCCGGCGAGGCCGGCAGCGTGGTTGGGAAAGCCGCGTTTCAGCGTGCCGTAGACGAAAACCCGGTGCATTGTCGCAAGATACCGCGCTGCCGCCGGTTCTCACAGCGGCGTGACGGCAGCCCCCGCTCAAGGCCGCATGTGGAACCGGGACGGGCCGGCCTGCCGCAGCGGCGCGGCCAGGTTGGCGAACTCGCACAGCAGCGGCCTGGTATCGCGGGGATCGATGATCTCCTCGATCAGGAACGCTTCGGCGGTGCGGAACGGCGAGCGCACCCGGTTGAGACGGGTCTCGATCTCCGCCAGCAACGCGTCGGGGTCTTCGGCCGCCGCCAGTTCGGCCTTGTAGGCGGCTTCGATGCCGCCCTCGACCGGCAGCGAGCCCCAGTCGCCCGATGGCCAGGCGTAGCGGTACTTCAGCCGGGTATGGTTGGTATGCGCCGCACCGGCCACGCCGAACGACTTGCGGATGATCACCGAGCACCAGGGCACCGTCGCCTGGTACACCGCCGCCAGGGCGCGCGCGCCATGGCGGATGGTCGCCGCCTTCTCCGCCTCCACGCCGATAACGAAGCCGGGGTTGTCGACCAGATGCACCACCGGCAGGTGGAAGGTCTGGGCGAGATCGACGAAGCGGGTCACCTTGTGCCCGGCATCGGCAGTCCAGCCGGCGCCATAGTGCATCGGATCGCCCGCCAGCACCGCGACCGGCCAGCCGTCCAGCCGGGCCAGTCCGGTGATCGCCGAGCGGCCGTAGCGCCGGCCAATCTCGAAGAACGAACCACGGTCGACACAGGCCTCGATGATCTGGCGCATCTTGTACGGCTTGCGCCGGTCGCGCGGGACGATCTCGATCAGATCCTGTTCGCGCCGCTCCGGATCGTCCTCCTGCGCCCCGCGCGGCGGCAGGGCGTCGACCGACGACGGCAGGTAGGACAGGAACTGGCGGGTCTTCGCGAACGCCTCCTCCTCGCTGTCGACCTCGTCGTCGACGGCACCGTTGCGGGTATGGATGGCGCTGCCGCCGAGCTCGTCCTTGGTGACCGGCTCGCCGACCCGTGCCACCACCGGCGGTCCGGCGACGAACAGCTGCGAGATCCCCTTGACCATCAGCGAATAGTGGCTGGTCACCGCACGCGCCGCGCCCAGGCCGGCCACCGAGCCCAGCGCCAGCGCCACCACCGGCACCGCGCCCATATTCGCCACCACCCAGTCCCAGCCGGGATTGGCCGGGAGATAGGTATGGCCGTCCATCTCCAGCGACTTCACCGAGCCGCCGCCGCCGGTACCGTCGACCAGGCGCACGATCGGCACGCGCAGTTCGTTCGCCATCTGCTCGGCGATCACCTGCTTCTCCCAGATCGAGGCATCGGCGGCGCCGCCGCGCACGGTGAAGTCGTCGCCGCCGACCACCGCCGGGCGGCCGTCGATGCGGCCGCGGCCGCAGACGAAGTTGGTCGGCGACAGCGCCACCAGCTCGCCGTTCTCGTCGTACTCGCCGCGCCCGGCGACCGCGCCGACCTCGTGGAACGAGCCGGGATCGAGCAGCCGGTCGATGCGCTCGCGCACCGTCAGCTTGCCGCCGTCGTGCTGGCGCTTGACCTTGTCGGGCCCGCCCATGGCCATGGCCATGCGCTCGCGCCGGCGCAGCTCCTCGATCTCCGCTTCCCAACCCATGGCGACTTCTCCGATGATTGCGCGTCGGCTCGAGCCGACTGTCGGTTCTGTTGATCGCCGCAAGTGGACCCCAGCCGGCGCAACGGTGGCAAGTGTCGGTGTGGTCAAGAGGTCGACCTAGTTGAAGTGATAGAACCAGCGGGGCA
>Ga0056121_1000087_pt1 | contig 44712 bp, 39 predicted proteins | sample WorMetHEROISLAND_FD_83872 | JGI IMG/M metagenome (GOLD analysis project Ga0056121, IMG submission 83872) | Marine gutless worms symbiont microbial communities from Max Planck institute for Marine Microbiology, Germany - Olavius sp. 1 HERON ISLAND ...
AAGTCGACGCCGAAGGTGAAGTTCGCCGACGTTGCCGGCCAGGACAACGCCAAGCGCGAGGTCGCCGAACTGGTCGACATCCTGCGCCAGCCCGAGCGCTATACCCGGCTCGGCGCCGAGCCGCCGCGTGGCGTCCTGCTGATGGGACCGCCCGGCACCGGCAAGACCCTGCTGGCGCGGGCGCTTGCCGGCGAGGCGGGGGTACCGTTCTTCCACATCTCCGCCTCCGAGTTCATCGAGATGTTCGTCGGTGTCGGCGCCAGCCGGGTGCGCAAGATGTTCGACGAGGCCAAGAAGCGGGCGCCCAGCATCATCTTCATCGACGAACTCGACGCCGTCGGCCGGGTCCGCGGCGCCGGCTTCGGCGGCGGCCACGACGAGCGCGAGCAGACCCTGAACCAGATCCTGGCCGAGATGGACGGCTTCGAGGGCCACGAGGCGGTGATCGTCCTGGCCGCCACCAACCGCCCCGACGTGCTCGATCCGGCGCTGCTGCGCCCGGGCCGCTTCGACCGCCACGTCACCCTGGAGATGCCCGACCGCGATGCCCGGGCGGCGATCCTGCGGGTGCACGTCGCCGGCAAGCCGGTCGCCGGCGATGTCGACGTCGATACCATCGCCGCGGCGACGCCGGGGTTCTCGGGCGCCGACCTGAAGAACCTGGTGAACGAGGCGGCGATGGCGGCGGCGCGCGAGGGCGGCGATCAGATCGCCATGCGCCACTTCGACGAGATGCGCGACAAGGTCATGATGGGCATGGTGCGCAAGCTGGCGATCGAGCCGGAGGAGAAGCACCGCCTGGCGGTGCACGAGGCCGGCCATACCGCGCTCGCCCATTACCTGCCGGATGCCGATCCGATCTACAAGGTCACCATCATCCCCCGCGGGCGCGCCCTGGGCGGGACCCACATGCTGCCCGAGGAGGAACGCCACACCCTGCCCGAGGGCTACCTGAAGGCGCGCCTGGCGGTGTTGCTGGGCGGGCGCACGGCGGAGCGGGTGCTGCTGGGCGACGTGTCCTCGGGCGCCGACGACGACATCCGCCAGGCGACGCAGCTCGCCCGCGCCATGGTGGCGCGCTGGGGCATGTCCGACGAGGTTGGCCCGATCGACCTGCGGCAGAGCGAGGAACATCCCTTCCTGGGGCGCGAGATCGCCCAACCGCGGCATTTCTCCGACACCACCGCCCACGAGGTCGACGAGGCGGTGCGCCACCTGCTCGAGGCCGCCGAGGAACAGGCCGCCGAGGTTATCGCCCGCCATAGCGCGCAGATCGAGCGCCTGATCGTCCGCCTGGAAGCGGCCGAGACGCTCGACCACGACGCCATCGAGGTCTGCCTGGGCAGCGACGGTGACGCGCCGAGCGCGGCGGCGTCGGATTAGGGAACGTTTGCCTCGATCGGGACCGGCGGCGCCAGGTTCGTCCTCAGCGCCCCTGGCGGACGTTGAGGAAGCCGACGACGCGGTAAACCTCGTCGATCACCGCGTCGGCCTGGGCGGCGGCCCGGTCGGCGCCGTCGCGCAGGACCTCGTCGACATAGCCCGGATCGGCCATCAGCCGCTGCATCTCCGCCCCGACCGGCCCCAGCGAGGCCACCGCCAGGTCGGTCAGCGCCCCCTTGAAGGTAGAGAACTGGGCCCCGGCGAATTCGGCCAGGACATCTTCGACGCCCTTCTCGGCCAGCGCGGCGTAGATGTTGACCAGGTTCGCCGCCTCCGACCGCTCTTCCAGCCCGCTGGCCGTCTCCGGCAGCGGGTGCGGGTCGGTGCGGGCCTTGCGGATCTTCTGGGTGATCTCGTCGGGACCGTCGGTCAGGGTGATGCGCGAGTAGTCCGAAGGATCTGACTTGGACATCTTCTTGGTGCCGTCGCGCAGGCTCATCACCCGCGTCGCCTCGCCCATGATCAGCGGCTCGGTCAGCGGGAAGCAGTCGACGCCGAAGTCGTTGTTGAACTTCTGGGCGATGTCGCGGGTCAGCTCCAGGTGCTGCTTCTGGTCCTCGCCGACGGGCACGTGGGTCGCCTTGTAGAGCAGGATGTCGGCGGCCATCAGCGCCGGATAGACGAACAGCCCGGCCGAGGCGTTCTCGCGGTGCTTGCCGGCCTTCTCCTTGAACTGGGTCATGCGGTTGAGCCAGCCGATCCGCACCACGCAGTTGAAGATCCAGGCGAGCTGGGAATGGGCCGCGACCTGGCTCTGGTTGAAGATGATCTGCCGCCGCGGATCGATCCCGGCGGCGAGGTAGGCGGCGGCGACCTCGCGGGTATTGGCGGCGAGCTCGGCCGGGTCCTGCCAGGTGGTCAGGGCATGCTGGTCGACGACGCAGTAGACGCAGTCGTAGTCGTCCTGCAGCCGCACGAAGTTGCGGATCGCCCCCAGGTAGTTGCCCAGGTGCAGGTTGCCGGTCGGCTGCACGCCGGAGAAGATCCGGCCTTTGCTCGCGGTCATCGCCGTGCTCTCGCCTTGTCCGCTATGGGGAAATCCGCCGCCTCAGGCGGGCGGCGGGGTTATCGCGCATAGCCCCCAGAGCGTCAACCGGGGCGCGGGCCGGGCCGTTCCAGGCCGCTGTCGAGGGCCTGCGGTCCCTGCCGGCGGCGCTGCCAGAGCTCCCTCACCGGCTGCCAGTACATGCGCCAGACGCCATGGAAGGCCGGCTCGCTGCCGTCGCCCAGGCCCATGGTGAAGCGTTCCCGCCGGTCGGGAACATAGAGCGTGCCGAACATGCCGTCCCAGATCGCCAGGGCAAAGCCGATGTTGCGGCCCCAGTGGCGCGGCTGCGTGGAGTGGTGGATCTGGTGCTGGGCCGGGCTGATCAGCAGCCGGCTGACGACCGGGCCGTAGCTCAGCCAGACATGGCTGTGGCGCAGGTTGGCCACCAGGTTGTAGGCGAAGATGAAGATGTGCAGGCCGAAGAACAGGTAGTAGCCGCTGCCGTCGGCGGCGGCCCAGGCGAACACCCCATGCACCACGCCAGTAAGCAGGGCGGGGCCGGAATGCATGCAGATCAGGTCGACCGGGTGGGCGCGGAAGTTGGTGAACGGCGTCAGCACCTCGGCCGAATGGTGCACCTTGTGGAACTGCCACAGGATATCGAAGCGGTGCTGCACCCAGTGGCCGAGATAGCGGCCGAGGTCGTAGGCCAGGAAGAAGGCGACGGTGTAGGCCAGGTTGACCGCGACCCCGCCGCCCAGCATCCCGCCCGGACCGAACAGCCCGGCAAGGCCGTTCGCCACCAGCTGGCCGATCCAGGCGCCCGACAGCACCAGCGGCGCGAACAGCAGGGGAAAGACGATGGCGTTGACCAGGTAGAAGCGGTAGTCGGCCTTGGCCGACGGGTGGCCCCAGACCGCGCGCGTGAAATAACTCTACCGGTACTCCTTGAGGAAGCCGCGGCGGAACGAATGGCGGGCGAAGGCGAAGCTCAGCAGCGAGACCGCCAGGGCGGAGACCAGGAAGGGCCAGAACAGCAGCGACTGATGCTGGTTGAAGGCGAAGAAAGGCCGCAGCACATGCGCCACCGCCTGGACGATGACGGCCTGCCAGTCCTGTATCGCGGCCGGGTCCATGCCGCCTCCTCCAGCTTGCCCTCAGGCGGCGACGCGCACCGCCTTGTCGGCGACCAGGGCTTCGATCTCCGCTTCGCCGAAGCCGGCCTCCAGCAGGATATCCTCGGTCTGCTGGCCGATCCGCGGCGCCTCGTTGATGCCAGCGCCATCGCCGATCGCCGGCAGCCCGGGGATGTTCACCAGCGGCAGCTCGCCGACGCTCTGGTGCGTGGCCATGGCGTAGGCGTGCACCGCCTTGACGTGCGGGTCGGCCATGAAATCGGCATAGCCGGCCACCGGCGCGTTCATCACCCCGGCCTCGGTCAGCAGCGCGGCCCACTCGGCCGTGGTCTTCTTCACGAACTCGGCGCGGATCATCGGCATCAGCTCGGCCTCGCGCTCGACCCGTTTGTCGCGGTTGTCGAAGCGCGGGTCGTCGATCAGGTCCTCGCGTCCCAGCACCCGGCACAGGGCGTCGTAGTGGCGGTCACGCATGGCGGTGATGTTGATATGGCCGTCGGCCGTGCGCATGGTGCCGACCGGGACATAGAGCACCTGCGGCGCGCCCTGCTCGAGATGGTGCTCCATGATCTTGTAGCTCTGGAAGGCGGCGGCGCACTGCATCAGGCTGCAGTCGATATAGCCGCCCTCGCCAAAGCGGAACTTGCGCATCAGCGCCGCCGACAGCGCCTGGAAGGCATAGAGGCCGGTCAGCACGTCGACCGCGATCATGCCGATGCGCTGCGGCGTCCCCTCGACGTCGCGGTTGATCGACATCCAGCCGGAAAACGCCTGGATCACCGAATCCGTCACCGGCAGTTCGCTGTAGGGGCCGTCCTGGCCGAAACCGGTGACTGACAGATAGATCACCTCCGGGTTCTCCGCCTTGACCTGGTCGTAGCCCAGGCCGAAGCGCTGCATCACCCCGGGGCGAAAGCTCTCGACCACGACGTCGGCCTTGGCCGCCAGGGCGCGGGCGACGCGCTGACCTTCGGGATGCTTGAGGTCGAGGGCCAGCGAGCGCTTGCCGCGGTTGAAGGCCACGTTGGTGGCGCAGAAGTCGCCATAGAGCTTGCCCAGGGTGCGGCCCCATTCGCCTTCCAGCGGCTCCAGCTTGATCACGTTGGCGCCATGCTGGGCCAGCAGCAGCGTCGCATGCGGTCCGGCCACGCCCTGCGTGGCGTCGAATACGGTGAGCCCCGAGAAGGCCTTGTTCTCGCTCATGGCGGCGTCGTTCCTCCAACTCTTCCGGTGCGAATTTCGCCGCAATATGCCTGTACCGCCGCCGGTGGTCCAGGGAAGCGCCGCGACCGGCGGGCAACTCAGTCGTCGCCGGCTGCACCGGCGCGGCGGCGCCTCAGCAGCCGGCGCAACTCGCCCGGGCTGACGGCGCCTGCGAGCAGGGCGGCGGCGGCGAAACTGACGAGCCCGCTGCCCACCAGCGCCGCCAGGGCGGGAATTCGCTGGGCCTCGCCGCCGGTAAACGCCGGTGCCAGCAACTGCGCCAGGCCCCACAGCACCGCGGCCATCACCGCACTGGCGATCAGCGTGCGCCCAAGCCGGCGGCTCAGGCGGGCGTCGGCGGCGAAATGCCCGCGCCGGCGCAAAACGGCGGCGAGCAGGCCGACGTTGAGCCAGGCCGCCAACGCCGTCGCCAGGGCGAGGCCGGCATGCAGCAGGAACTGCATCAGGATCAGGTTGAGGACGACGTTGACGACCATGGCGATGGCGCCGATCAGCACCGGCGTGCGGGTGTCGCGGCGGGCGAAATAGGCCGGGCCCAGCACCTTGACCAGGACATAGGCCGGCAGGCCGGAGGCATAGGCCATCAGCGCCAGCATGGTGGCGTGGCTCTCCGCCGGTCCGAAGGCGCCGCGTTGGAACAGCGTGGCGATGATCTCGCCGGGCACCACCAGCAGGGCCGCGGTTGCCGGCAGGGCAAGAAACAGGGTCAGCTCGATCGCCCTGTTGAGCGCATCCTGCGCGCCGGTGTGATCGTTGGCGGCGACCAGCCGCGACAGCAGCGGCAGCAGCGCGGTGCCGGCGGCGACGCCGACCACGCCGATCGGCAGCTGGTTCAGGCGGTCGGCGTAGAACAGGTAGGAGACCGAGCCCTCGGGCAGCAGCGAGGCCAGGATGATGTCGACCACCAGGTTGACCTGCACCACGCCGGCGCCGATCGCCGCCGGCAGCATCAGCATCAGAAGCTCGCGCACCTTCGGCGTCAGCCGCGGCCAGGGCAGGCGCAGGCGCACGCCGGCCCGCCGGCAGGCCAGGATCAGCCAGACGAACTGCACCGCGCCGGCGGCGGCCACGCCCCAGGCGAGCGCGTGGCCCGCGGTCGGCATGTGCGGCGCGATCAGGGTCAGGGCGGTGATCAGGCAGAGGTTCAGCAGCACCGGCGTGAAGGCGACCGCGGCAAAGCGCTGCAGCGAGTTCAGGATCCCGCCCAGCAGCGACACCAGCGAGATGAACAGGAGGTAGGGAAAGGTCAGGCGGGTGAACAGCACCGCCAGGGCGAACTTCTCCGGCTGGTCGGCGAAGCCCGGCGCCAGCAGGTGCATGACCCAGGGCATGGCGAGCTGCATGGCGGTCACGAACACCAGCAGGGTGGCGAGCAGCACCGCCAGCGCCTGCTCGGCGAAGACCTGCGCCGCGGTCCGGCCCTGCGTCGTCAGCAGGCCCGAATAGAGCGGCACGAAGCCGGCGTTGAAGGCGCCCTCGGCGAACAGCCGGCGGAAGAAGTTGGGCAGCTTGAAGGCGACGAAGAAGGCGTCGGCGACCGGTCCGGCGCCGAGCACGGCGGCGATCAGGATGTCGCGCACGAAGCCGAGCACCCGGCTCAGCATGGTGTAGCTGCCGACGGTGGCGAAGGCGCGCAGCAGGCTCATGCCGGGCTGCTTAGCGGAAAACCATGGCCGGCGGAAGGCAGGTGGTGGTCGGTCCCGGTTTCAGGCCGCCGCCTGCGGCGGGCGGTCCTGGTCGCCCTCCTGCAGCGCCTGCATCAGGCGGGCGCGGATCTTCTCCAGCTTGGCCGTGCTGGTCACCTTCAGGCCGAACAGGTCCTTGACGTAGAACACGTCGACCGCGCGTTCGCCGAAGGTGGAGATGCGGGCGTGCGAGATCGACAGCGACAGCTCGAACAGCGCCCGCGTCAGGTCGTGCAGCAGCGCCGGCCGGTCGCGGCCGTTGACCTCGATCACCGTGTGGGTGTTCGAGGCATCGTTGTCGATGATCACCAGCGGCGCCACGGTGAACACCTGGCGGGCCCGGCTCGGCAGGGTGCTGGTGCGTTCGGGCAGCGCCGTCGACAGGCGGATCTCGCCGCTCAGGGTGTCGGCGATGCGCCGGCGCAGGCGGGCGAGGTCGCGTTTCTCGGCCAGCGGCGCGCCGTTCAGGTCCTGCAGCCAGAACACGTCGAGCGCCATGCCGTCGCCGGTGGTGAAGATGCGGGCATCGACGATGGAGGCGCCGGACACGCTGATGGCGCCGGCCAGGCGCGAGAACAGGCCCGGATGATCGGCGGTGTAGACGGTCACCTCCGTCACCGACTGGAAGGCATGGATCTGGGTGTCGAAGTAGAACGGCGGCGTCTCGCCGTCGCCGGCCCGCATCAGCTCGGCCCAGCGCACGTGGGTGTCGACGTCGGCGGCCAGCCAGAAGCTCGCTCCGGCCCGCTCGAAGTGCCGCCGCAGTGCGTCCTCCGGCCAGTCGCCGAGGCGTTCGCGCAGCGCCTCCTGGACCGCCGCCACCCGCTGTTCGCGTCCCAGTGCGGCATCGCCGCCCAGCATCGCCTCTTCCGCCTTGTAGTAGAGGTCGCGCAGCAGCTGGCCTTTCCAGCCGTTCCACACCCCCGGTCCGACGGCGCGGATGTCGGCCACGGTCAGGATCAGCAGCAGGCGCAGGCGTTCGGGGCTCTGCACCAGCTCGACGAAGTCCTGGATCGTCTTGGGGTCGTCCAGGTCGCGCTTGAAGGCGGTGTTGCTCATGGCCAGGTGCCAGCGCACCAGCCAGGCCACGGTTTCGGTCTCCGAGTCGTCGAGGCCCAAGCGCGGGCAGAGCTGGCGCGCCACCTCCTCGCCCAGCACCGAATGGTCGCCGCCGCGGCCCTTGGCGATGTCGTGCAGCAGCACGGCGACGTAGAGCACCCGGCGCATCTTCACTTTCTTGATGATCTCCGCCGACAGCGGGTGATCCTCGGCGTAGGTGCCGTTCTCGATCCGGGCGAGGATGCCGATGGCGCGGATGGTGTGCTCGTCGACCGTGTACACGTGGTACATGTCGTGCTGCATCTGCGCCACCACGCGGCCGAAGTCGGGGACGAAACGGCCGAACACGCCGGCCTCGTTCATCCGTCTCAGCGCCACTTCCGGGTTCTTCTCCGACGACAGCAGCTCCAGGAACAGCCGGTTGGCTTCCGGGTCGCGCCGCAGCCTGGCGTTGATCAGCGACAGGTTGCGGGTGATCGCCCTGAGCGCGTGCGGGTGGATGTCCAGGTCGCGCTCGTGGGCGACATGGAACAGCCGGAGCATCTTCACCGGGTCGGTGCGCAGGTCGGCCGCCTCGAACAGGTTGATGCGGTCGCCGTCGACGCGGAAGCCGTCGACCTCGCGGCGGAACAGCCCCAGCTTGGGCAGGCGCAGGCCCTTGGGCCGCTTGTGCTGCTCCTCCAGGGCGGCGCAGAAGATCCGCGTCAGGTCGCCGACGTCCTTGGCGACCAGGAAGTAGTGCTTCATGAAGCGCTCGACGCCGGAGCTGCCGGCCCGGTCGGCATAGCCGAGCTGCGCCGCCAGTTCCGGCTGCAGATCGAAGGTCAGGCGGTCGTCGGGCCGGCCGGTCAGGTAGTGCAGGTGGCAGCGCACCGTACGCAGGAAGTTCTCGGCCTTGGAGAACAGGCGGTACTCGTGTGCCGTCAGCACGCTGCGCTCGACCAGCTCCTTCACGTCCTCGACCTGGTAGAGGTACTTGGCGATCCAGTAGAGGGTCTGCAGGTCGCGCAGGCCGCCCTTGCCGTCCTTGATGTTGGGTTCGAGGACATAGCGCGAGTCGCCCATGCGCTTGTGCCGCTCGTCGCGTTCGGCCAGCTTGGCCTCGACGAACTCGGGCCCGCTCTCGGCGACGATCTCGCGCTGGAAGCGTTCCTTCAGCTCCAGGTAGAGGGCCTGCTCGCCCCAGACGTAGCGCGCCTCCAGCAACGAGGTGCGGATCGTCAGGTCCTTGCGCGCCAGACGCATGCATTCGTCGACCGAGCGCACCGCGTGGCCGACCTTCAGGCCCAGGTCCCAGAGCATGTAGAGCAGGAATTCCACCACCTGCTCGCCCCACGGCGTCTGCTTGTAGGGCATCAGGAACAACAGATCGATGTCGGACTGCGGCGCCAGCTCGCCCCGGCCGTAGCCGCCGACGGCGATCACCGCCAGGCGCTCGCCCGAGGTCGGATTGGTCTGGCGGTAGACCTGGCCGACGGTGACGTCGTAGAGCACCCGGATCAGCTGGTCGATCAGGAAGGCGTTGGCGCGGACCACCTGGTTGCCCGAGGCACCGGCGATCAGCCGGGCGCGGACCTCGGCCCGGCCGTCCTGCAACGCCGTCTTCAGGATCTCCAGCAGGCCGGCCCTGAGCGCCGGCGAATCCGGCGCATGCTCCTCGGCCAGGGCCGCGGCCTGCGCCAGCAGCGCCTGCCGGTCGACGATCGCCCGGCGGCGGGCGAGCCTGTCTGTTTCTGCGACGGCCTGGTCCACGTCCTGCCTCTTGTCCGGGTCTCCGTCAGCCCTCGCCGGCGGCGGTCACCCCGCCGTCAATACATAAGGTCTGGCCGGTGGTCCAGGAACCGGCCTTGGAGGCGAGATAGACGGCAATGCCGGCGATGTCCTCGGGATCGCCCAGGCGCCTGAGCGGCGTCCCGGCGGTGCGCTTGGCGGCGACCTCCGGGTTCTCGTACAGCGCGCGGGCGAAGTCGGTCTTCACCAGGCCCGGGGCGATGCAGTTGACGCGGATGTTGTCCGGGCCGAACTCGATCGCCAGGTTGCGGGCGAGCTGCATGTCGGCCGCCTTGGAGATGCAGTAGGCGCCGATCACCGGGTTGCCGCGCAGGCCGCCGATCGAGGAGACGATCATGATCGCCCCGTCCTTGCGCTCGCGCATCTCCGGGATCACCTGCTGGCACAGCCACAGGTTGGACTTGATGTTGACGTCCAGGGTCTTGTCGAAGGCGCTTTCCGGAATGTCGAGGGCCGAGCCGTAGTAAGGATTTACCGCCGCGTTGCAGACCAGGATGTCGATCTTGCCGTAGGCCTTGCGGGTCTCGCTCAGGAGCTGCTCGATCTGCTCGCGGTGCGAGATGTTGGCGGGAATGCCGATCGCCTCCAGGCCGTCGGCCTGGAACTCGCCGGCCACTTCGGCCACCAGGTCCGGCTTGCGCGAGGATACGACGACCTTGGCGCCATGCTCGGCCAGGGCGCGGGCGATCGCCTTGCCGATACCCTTGGTCGAGCCGGTGACCACCGCCACCTTGCCGCTCAGGTCAAAGAAATCGCTCGTCATGGCGCCTGATTCTCCTGTGTTGCACTGCCCGCGCCTGTTCCCGGCGCCGGGCGGGCGGCCAGCATAGCCGATCGCTCCCGCCTCGTCTGTCCCCTGGCCCATGCGCTAGCATGTCCCCGGAGCACGACAGGACGGGAGGCGAGGTCATGACACGGGTCGACGGCAAGGTGGCATTGGTGACGGGCGGCGGCGGCGGTATCGGCAGCGCCGCGGCGCGGCGGCTGGCGGCGGAAGGCGCGCAGGTGGTGGTCACCGACCTCGCCATGGAGGCGGCGGCGGCGACGGCGGAGACGATCGGCGCGGCGGCCATGGCGCTGGCCCAGGACGTGCGCCAGGAGGCCGACTGGGCCCGGGTGATGGCCGATATCCAGGCCCGCCACGGCCGTCTCGACATCCTGGTCAACAACGCCGGCATCCTGGCGACGCAGAACAGCCAGAACGTCGAGAACACCGACATGGCGCAATGGCAGGCCGTGCAGGCGGTCAACGTCAACGGCGTCTATCTCGGCTGCCGGCACGGCGTCGAGGCGATGAAGGCGGCCGGCGGGGCGATCGTCAACCTGTCGTCGATCGCCGGCCTGATCGGCACCCCCCACCTGTTCGCCTACGGCGCCTCCAAGGGCGCGGTGCGACAGCTCACCAAGTCGGTGGCGGTCTACTGCGCCCGCGCCGGCTATCGCATCCGCTGCAACTCGGTGCACCCCGGACTGATCGACACCGCCATGGGCGATCAGGTGATGGGCCTGGACGGCGCCGACGTGGCGGCGAGCAGGGACGTGCGCCGGCAGATGGTGCCGATGGGCGAGCTTGGCACCGCCGAGCACGTCGCCAACTGCATCCTGTTCCTGGCCTCCGACGAGGCGGCCTACGTCACCGGCGCGGAGCTGGTGGTCGACGGCGGTTTCACCGTGGTCTGAGTCGCCGATCTGTCATCGGCCGAGGGCTAGCCTCGAGGTTGTCTCTTAACTGTCGCTCGGACCGTCGCCGGCATCGTCGGCCAGCGCTTTCAGCCGGTACAGCAGGTCGAGCGCCTGGCGCGGGCTGAGCTCGTCGGGGAGCGCTTCGGCCAGGGCTGCCTCCAGGGCGCTGGGGCCGGCCGGCGGCGCCGGCGTCGGCGTGCCGCGCGGGCGGGTGGCGGCAAACAGCGGCAGGTCGTCGGCCAGGCGCGCGGCGGCATCGCCGCCCGAGGTCTCGCCCGCCTCCAGTGCCGCCAGCACGGTTTCGGCCCGGGCCACCACCGCCGCCGGCAGGCCGGCCAGGCGGGCGACCTGGATGCCGTAGGAACGGTCGGCCGCGCCCGGCGCGACCTCGTGCAGGAACACGACCTCGCCCTGCCATTCCTTCACCCGCATGGTCGCCGCGTGCAGGTGCTCGAGCTTGGCCGCCAGCGCCGTCAGCTCGTGGTAGTGGGTGGCGAACAGGGCGCGGCAGCGGTTGACGCCGTGCAGGTGCTCGAGCGCGGCCCAGGCGATCGACAGGCCGTCGTAGGTGGCGGTGCCGCGGCCGATCTCGTCCAGGATCACCAGCGCCCGCGGCCCGGCTTGGTTCAGGATCGCCGCCGTTTCCACCATCTCGACCATGAAGGTCGAGCGGCCGCGGGCCAGGTCGTCGGCGGCGCCGACCCGGCTGAACAGCCGGTCGACGGCGCCGATGTGGGCGCTCTGCGCCGGCACGTAGGCACCGATCTGGGCCATGATCGCCAGCAACGCGTTCTGCCGCAGGAAGGTGCTCTTGCCGGCCATGTTCGGCCCGGTCAGCAGCCACAGGCGCTGGCCGTCGCCCAGGGTGCAGTCGTTGGCGACGAAGGCGCCTTCCTGGCGCCGTTGCAGGGCCGCCTCGACCACCGGGTGGCGGCCGCCCTGCACGGCAAAGGCGCGGCTGTCGTCGATCCGCGGCCGGCAGTAGCGCTGGCGCACCGCCAGCTCGGCGTGGCCGGCGGCGACGTCGAGCCTGGCAAGGGCGGCGGCGGCGCGGGAGACCGGGTCGGCCAGCTCCGTGACCTGCCGGCTCAACTGCGCGAACAGCGCCTGCTCGAGGGCCAGCGCGCGGTCGCCGGCCTCCGCCAGCTTGCGCTCCAGTTCCCCCAGGCGCACCGTGCCGAAGCGCATGGCGTTGGCCATGGTCTGGCGGTGCATGAAGCTGGCGTTGAGCGGCGCGGCGAGCAGCGCCTCCGCCCGCCGGGCCGGCACCTCGACGAAATAGCCCAGCATCTGGTTGTGGCGGATCTTCAGGGTGTCGATGCCAGTCTCCTGCCGGTAGTCCGCTTCCAGCCCGGCGATCACCTGGCGGTTCTCGTCGCGCAGGCGCCGGAGCTCGTCGAGTTCGCTGGCATAGCCGCCGGCGATGAAGCCGCCGTCGCGCGTCAGCAGCGGCAGTTCCGCCGCCAGGGCGCGGGTCAGTTCGTCGATCAGGCCATCGTGCCGGCCCAGCTCGGCGAGCGCCGCGGCGATGCCGTCGGGCGGCAGCGGCAGGCCGTCGCCTTCCAGCCGGCCGGCGATCTCGCGGGCCGCATCGAGGCCGTCGCGGATCGCCGCCAGGTCGCGCGGCCCGCCGCGCTCCAGCGACAGCCGCGACAGCGCCCGTTCCATGTCCGGCGTCCCGCGCAGGCGCTCGCGCAGCGCACTGCGCTGGCGCTCTGCATCGATGAAGTACTGCACCATGTCGAGGCGGCGATCGATCGCCGCCGGCGCCGTCAGCGGCGTTGCCAGATGCGCCGCCAGCAGGCGGGCACCGGCGGCACTGACCGTCCGGTCGATGCACTCGAGCAGGCTGCCGCCGCGCTCGCCGCTCAGGCTATGGGTCAGCTCCAGGTTGCGCCGGGTGGCGGCGTCGATGCGCATCACCGTGCTGGCGCCGACCTGCTCGGGCGGCGCCAGGCGAGGCATGCGGTCGACCTGGGTCAGGCTGACGTAGTCGAGCAGGGCACCGCAGGCGGCCAGTTCGGCCCGGGCGAAGCTGCCGAAGGCGTCCAGCGCGGCGACCCGGTAGGCCTCCTTGAGCCGGCGCTCGCCGGCGACGGAATCGAAGCGGCCGGCGGGCAGCGGGGTCAGCCGGGCGCGCCAGTCGTCCAGCACGGCGTGCAGAGCCGGCTCGGCGAGCAGGCTGTCGGGCAGCAGCAGTTCGCCGGGGGCGAGGCGGGCCAGCTCGCCGGCCAGTTCACCGGCGGCGAGCGGCATCACCGCAAAGCCGCCGGTCGATACGTCGAGCCAGGCCAGGGCATAGCCGCCCTGGGCACGTGCCAGCGCCGCCAGGTAGTTGTTGGCGCGGGCCTCCAGCAGGCTGTCCTCGGTCAGGGTCCCCGGCGTCACCAGGCGCACCACGGCGCGCGCCACCACCGCCTTGGCGCCGCGCTTCTTCGCCGCAGCGGGATCCTCGGTCTGCTCGCAGACGGCGACCCGGAAGCCGCGGCGGATCAGCCGGGCGAGGTAGCTGTCGGCGGCATGCACCGGCACGCCGCACATGGGGATGTCCTCGCCCAGGTGCTTGCCGCGCTTGGTCAGGGTGATGTCGAGGGCGGCGGCGGCGGCGACGGCGTCGTCGAAGAACAGCTCGTAGAAGTCGCCCATGCGGTAGAACAGCAGGCAGTCCGGGTGTTCGGCCTTGATCGCCAGATACTGCGCCATCATCGGAGTCATCGCCGCCGGTCTGGGCGCGGCGGCGGGCTTGGGCTGGGCGCTCTCGGACATGGCCGCGACGTTATCACGAAAGCGCCGCATGCAGGCCACAGCCCCGGATTCCTGGCACGAAAGCTTGATCGTCGCGCCGTGACGGCGGCGGCCGGCGTGCTATGTTCGCCGCCAAACCGGCCGCGGCATATCAGTGCGCAGCAGTGCCGGCGGATGGAACGGGTGAACGATGGAAAAGAAGAGCACCTACCGCAACGAGGAAGCCCTGCGCTTCCATGTCGAGGGCCGGCCCGGCAAGCTGTCGATCTCGCCGACCAAGCCGATGGCGACCCAGCGCGACCTCAGCCTGGCCTACTCGCCCGGCGTCGCCGCGCCGTGCCTGGAGATCGCCCGCGATCCGGCGCTGGCTTACGACTACACCACCAAAGGCAACCTGGTGGCGGTGATCTCCAACGGCACCGCCGTGCTCGGCCTGGGCAACATCGGCGCGCTCGCCGGCAAGCCGGTGATGGAAGGCAAGGCAGTGCTGTTCAAGCGCTTCGCCGATGTCGATTCCATCGACATCGAGGTCGATACCGAGGACGTTGACGAGTTCGTCAACTCCGTGCGCTTCCTGGGCAAGAGCTTCGGCGGCATCAACCTGGAGGACATTAAGGCGCCGGACTGCTTCATCATCGAGCAGCGGCTGCGCGAGCTGCTCGACATCCCCATCTTCCACGACGACCAGCACGGCACGGCGATCATTGCCGCGGCCGGGCTGATCAACGCCCTCGACCTGACCGGGCGCGACATGGCCGACACCCGCCTGGTCGTCAACGGCGCCGGCGCTGCCGGCATCGCCTGCGCCGAACTGGTCAAGAGCATGGGCTTTCCGGCCGACAACGTGCTCCTGTGCGATACCCGCGGGGTGATCTACCAGGGCCGCGAGGACGGCATGAACCAGTGGAAGTCGGCGCATGCCGTGGCCACCGACCTGCGCAGCCTGGAGGAGGCGATGCGCGGCGCCGACGTCTTCTTCGGCCTGTCGGTGAAGGGCGCGGTGAGCCGCGAGATGGTCGCCAGCATGGCCTCCCAGCCGATCATCTTCGCCATGGCCAACCCGGACCCGGAGGTCACGCCGGAGGAGGTCGCCGAAGTCCGCGGCGACGCCATCGTCGCCACCGGCCGCTCGGACTACCCCAACCAGGTCAACAACGTGCTCGGCTTCCCCTACATCTTCCGCGGCGCGCTGGATGTGCGGGCGAGCACCATCAACGACGAGATGAAGGTCGCCGCGGCCCGCGCCCTGGCCGAGCTGGCGCGCCAGGACGTGCCCGACGAGGTCGCCGAAGCCTATGGCAACACCGGCCTGCGCTATGGCCCGGAGTACATCATCCCGGCGCCGTTCGATCCGCGGCTGATCAGCCACGTGCCGCCGGCGGTGGCCCGCGCGGCCGAGGACACCGGCGTCGCCGGGCGCAAGGTCGAGGACGTCGAGGCCTACAAGCTGGAACTGCGCCGGCGGCTGGATCCGACCGCTGGCACGCTGCAGCTGATCTTCGACCAGGTCCGCGCCGAACCCAAGCGGGTGGTGTTCGCCGAGGGCGAGGAGGAGCGGGCGATCCGCGCTGCCGTCAATTTCCGCGAGGCCGGCTACGGCACGCCGATCCTGATCGGCCGCGAGGACCGCATCCAGGAAACCGTGGCGCGCATCGGCTTCGGCTCGCTCGACGGGGTCGAGGTGCTCAACGCCCGGCTGAGCCAGCCCGACAACGAGCGCTTCACCGAGTTCATGTACACGCGCCTGCAGCGCCGCGGCTTTCTCTACCGCGACTGCCAGCGGATGGTGAACCAGGACCGCAACATCTATGGCGCCTGCATGCTGGCGCTGGGCGATGCCGATGCCATGGTCACCGGCCTGACCCGCAGCTACACGGTGTCCTTCGACGAGGTGCGCCGGGTGATCGATGCCAGGCCGGCGCGCCGGGTGTTCGGCGTCGCCATCGTGCTGACCCGCGGGCGCACCGTGTTCGTCGCCGACACCACCGTGCACGAGTTGCCGAGCGCGGTGGAGATGGCCGACATCGCCGTGCAGACGGCCGAGGTCGCGCGCCGCATGGGCCACGAGCCGCGGGTGGCGATGCTGTCCTACTCCAACTTCGGCAACCCGATGTGGCAGACCGGCGAGCGGGTGCGCGAGGCCGTCGCCCTGCTCGACTCCCGCGTCACCGACTTCGAGTACGACGGCGAGATGTCGGCCGACGTTGCCCTCAATTCCGAGCTGCAGGATCTCTACCCGTTCTCGCGGCTGTCGGGACCGGCCAACGTGCTGATCATGCCGGCGCTGCACTCGGCCAACATCTCCGCCAAGCTGATGCAGGAGCTGGGCCGCAGCACCGTGATCGGACCGATCCTGGTCGGCCTGTCCAAGCCGGTGCAGATCGCCAACATGGGCGCCAGCGTCTCCGAGCTGGTCGACCTCGCGGCCCTGGCGGCGCACGAGGCCGCACGGAGCTGACCGCGAAGATGCGGCCGCTGCGCCCGGTTGCCATCGCCTTGGCGCTGTCGGCGCCGCTGGCGGTCGCGGCCCTGCTGCTGGTCTGGGCCGGCTGGCTGGCACCGGGACCGGCGGCGTTGCTGTGGGCCGTCGCCACCGCCGGCATCGCCGCGCTGCTCTACCGCCCGCTGGCCGACCTGGCCGCGGTCGGCGACTTTCTGCTCGGCCTGCCCGACGGCGAGCGCGAGCCGACGGCCGACCTGGGCCGGCGGGCCGGCGGCGAGAACCTGGCGGCGGCAGTGCGCCATGCCGGCCGCCATGTCGGCCAGCTCGAGGCCCGGGTCGAACGCGCCAGCCGGCTGTCGGAACGGGTGTTCGAGGCCCTGCCCGACCCGGTGCTGCTGCTCGACCGGCGGCGCCAGATCACCCGCCTGAACCGGGCCGCGGCGGCGCTGTTCGGGGTCGGCGCGACCGGCCGCGACCTCGCCGCGGCGGTGCGCGACCCGGCCCTGCTGGAGGCGGTCGACCACGTCCTCGCCCACGGCGGCGAAGAGAACGTCGAGTTCGTCATGGCGGCGGAAGTGGAGCGGTTTTTCGTCTGCCAGGTCGTCGTCACCGACGAGATCGGCGCCGACGCCAGCGTCATCGTCGTGCTCAAGGACTTCACCGAGATGCGGCGCAGCGAACGCATGCGGGTCGATTTCGTCGCCAATGCCAGCCACGAGATCCGCACCCCGCTGGCGACCATCGCCGGCTGCATCGAGACCCTGCAGGGCCCGGCCCGCGACGACCCGGATGCCCAGGCCGGATTCCTCGAGATGATGGCGCAGCAGGCCGATCGCATGACCACGCTGGTGCACGATCTGCTGTCGTTGTCGCGCATCGAGATCAACGAGCACACGCCACCCACCGCGCAGGTCGACGTCGGCCTGGTCCTGCAACGGGTCCGGACCGCCGTCCTGGCCGGTCCCGATGCCGCCCGGGCCAGCATCGAGCTGTCGCTCGAGGACGGCCTGCCGCCGGTCGTGGGCGACGACAGCGAGCTCGAGCAGGTGCTGGCGAACCTGCTGACCAATGCCGTGCGCTACGGCGGCGGCCGGGTCGAGATTGACGCCGGGGTGGCCGACATGCCGTCGCCGGGCCCGGCCGGACGGGCGGTGCGGATCGCCGTACGCGACGACGGTCCGGGCATTCTCCCGGAGCACATCCCCAGGTTGACCGAACGCTTCTACCGGGTCGACACGGGGCGCAGCCGCGAGCTCGGCGGGACCGGCCTGGGCCTGGCCATCGTCAAGCACATCGTCAACCGCCACCAGGGCGTGCTGACGGTCGAATCTGAACCCGGCGCCGGCAGCACCTTCGCCATTTTTCTGCCACTCTAGCCGACGGCTGCAGCCGGCCGACGGCTGTCATCATGCTGTAACACTAGCTTCATAAAAGCGTCTCTGGCTTGTCGTTGTAATGCGGCGTCGATCCGGTTCCAGGAGGGGCCCGGAAGCGGCAAGCAGGTCTACGGAATTCCAGAGGAGTTTTCTTTGAAAACCAGGCGTTGGGCCCTTGGGGCCACCACGATCGCGGCCGCCTCGCTGCTGGCGATCACGTCAGCCGCGGCGCGCGACCAGATCCGCATCGTCGGCTCGTCCACGGTGTTTCCGTTCTCGACGGCGGTGGCCGAGGAGTTCGGCCGCAGCGGCGGCTTCAAGACCCCGGTGGTCGAGAGCACCGGCTCGGGCGGCGGCCTGAAGCTGTTCTGCAACGGCGTCGGCACCGAGCACCCGGATGTCACCAACGCCTCGCGGCGCATCAAGAGCTCGGAGGTCGAGCGTTGCGCCAAGAACGGGGTGACCGAGATCGTCGAGGTGCAGATCGGCTTCGACGGCATCGTCCTCGCCAACTCGCGCCAGTCGCCGCAGATGCAGGTGACCCGCAAGCAGCTCTTCCTGGCCCTGGCCAAGGATGTGCCCGGCCCGGACGGCAAGCTGATTCCCAATCCGCACAAGCTGTGGAGCGACGTCGACGCGTCCCTGCCGGCGACCAGGATCGAGGTCCTCGGGCCGCCGCCGACGTCGGGCACCCGCGACGCGTTCGCCGAACTGGCGCTGGAGGGCGGCTGCAAGTCGTTCCCCGACATCAAGGCGATGAAGAAGCAGGACAAGCAGCGCTACAAGGCGATCTGCCACTCCGTGCGCGAGGACGGGGCCTACGTCGAGGCCGGCGAGAACGACAACCTGATCGTACAGAAGCTCGAGGCCAACCCGGACGCCTATGGCGTGTTCGGCTTCAGCTTCCTGGACCAGAACCAGGATCGTCTGCAGGGCTCGAAGGTCGACGGCGTCGCGCCCGAGTTCGAGCTGATCTCGTCGGGCGACTATCCGGTCTCCCGCTCGCTCTACTTCTACGTCAAGAAGGCGCACGTCGGCGTGGTCCCCGGCATCGAGGAGTACGTGTCGGAGTTCACCAGCGACAAGGCCTGGGGCGACGAGGGCTATCTCGTCGACAAGGGTCTGATCCCGCTGTCGCCGGCCGAGCGCAAGCGGACCCGCGACGGCGCCCTGGCGCTGCAGAACCTGAGCATGTGACGGTTTGACGGCGCCGGCGACAAGGGTTGCCGGCGCCGGCGCCCCCCGGGTTGCAAACGGCCCGCGCAAGCTGTTTCTTTCCGGCGTGTACGCCGCCTCGTCTGTCCGGCTTGTGACTCGCCTGCCGGCTCAGGGATTGCCGCCAGCATGACAATGCTCGCTCTGGTCATCGTCCTCGCCGTGCTGACAGCCGTCGGCTATCGCATGGGGCGTGGCCGGGTCATGGGCCTGGCCGGACAGTCCGTGCGCAACATGCACTCCCTGCCGAGCTACTACGGCACCTACGTCGCCTTGTGGTGTGGCTTGCCGGCTCTGCTGCTGCTGGGCATCTGGCTCAGCCTCCAGGGCAGCCTGGTCGAGGCGCTGGTCGTCGCCGGCCTGCCGGCCGAAGCGCAGGGGCTGTCGGCCGATCGCCTGTCGCTGCTGATGAGCGATATCAAGAACCTGGCGCGCGGCAACGTCGTCCGCCAGCAGCCCGACCCGGTCGTCGTTGCGGCTGCCGCCCACTACAGCCGTCTGCAGGGCACTGCCATCGCCGCCATGGTGGTGGTCGTGCTGGCGGCAGCGATCGTCGGCCTGTCCCTCGCCTGGCGCCAGGTGGCGCCGCAGATGCGGGCGCGCAACCGCGTCGAGCGCGTGGTCATGGTGCTGCTCATCGTCGCCTCGCTGGTGGCGATCTTCACCACCGCCGGCATCGTGGCGTCGTTGTTGTTCGAAGCCCTGCGCTTCTTCGAGAAGATTTCCCCGATCGAGTTCTTCTTCGGGCTTGAGTGGAGCCCGCAGACCGCGATCCGGGCCGATCAGGTCGCCGCCGAAGGCACCTTCGGGGTGATACCGCTGATCGCCGGCACCATGTTGATCAGCTTCCTGGCGATGTGCGTGGCCGTCCCGATCGGCCTGATGAGCGCGATCTACATGGCCGAATACGCGGCGCCGCGGGTGCGGGCGGTGGCCAAGCCGGCGCTGGAGATCCTGGCCGGCATCCCCACCGTGGTCTACGGCTTCTTCGCCGCCCTGACGGTGGCGCCGTTGTTCCGCGAATGGGGCAGTGCGATCGGCCTGGATGTGGCTAGCGAAAGCGCCCTGGCGGCCGGCGTCGTCATGGGCATCATGATCATCCCGTTCGTCTCCAGCCTGTCCGATGACATCATCACCGCGGTGCCGCAAAGCCTGCGCGAAGGCTCGTTCGGCCTCGGTGCCACCCAGTCGGAAACCATCAGGCAGGTGATCCTGCCGGCGGCCTTGCCGGGGATCGTCGGCAGCATCCTGCTCGCCGTTTCCCGGGCCATCGGCGAAACCATGATCGTCGTCATGGCGGCCGGCCTGGCGGCGAACCTGACCGTAAATCCGTTGCAGGCGGTGACCACGGTGACCGTCCAGATCGTCACCCTGCTGGTCGGCGACCAGGAGTTCGACAGTGCCAAGACCCTGGCCGCCTTCGCCCTGGGGCTGACCCTGTTCGTGCTTACCCTGTTGCTGAACGTCGCCGCCCTGCAGATCGTCAAGAAGTACCAGGAAAAGTATGACTGAGGGCGTGCAAACAGGGCCGATGCCGCAGGCGACGCGGGAGATCATCCGCAGCCGGCTGGCCAGACGGCAGGCGGCGGAACGCCGGTTCCGCGTCTACGGCCTGGTCGCCGTCGGCCTGGCGCTGCTTTTCCTGGCGCTGCTGTTCGTCTCGATCGCCGGCCGCGGCTATTCCGCCTTCGTACAGACCGAGGTCAGGCTCGACATCATGCTCGACCCGACCGTGCTGGACCCGCAGGGCACGGGCGATCCTGCCGTGCTGGCGCGCGCCGACTATGGCGGCCTGATCAAGGCCAGCCTGCGCGAGCGCTTTCCGGACGTGAAAAAGCGGCGCGACAAGCGCAAGCTCTATCGCCTGGTCAGCGTCGGTGCCGCCTACGAGTTGCGGGACGCTGTACTGGCGGCGCCGGAGCAGATCGGCAGCCGGATCAGCCTGTGGGTGCCGGCTTCGGACGACGTCGACATGTTCGCCAAGGGCTTCGTCGACCGCGAGCTGGAGCAGAGCCGGCGACGGTTGAGCGATCGCGAGATTGCCTGGATCGACGCGCTGGACGCCGACGGGGCGATGGAGAAGCGTTTCAACGTGCGCTTCTTCACCAGCGGCGACTCCCGCGAGCCTGAGCTGGCCGGCATCTGGGGCGCCGTGGTCGGCTCGTTCCTCACCCTGCTGGTCACCCTGGTGCTGGCCTTTCCGCTCGGCGTGATGGCGGCCGTCTACCTCGAGGAGTTCGCGCCCAAGAACCGCTGGACCGAGATTATCGAGGTCAACATCAACAACCTGGCGGCGGTGCCGTCGATCGTGTTCGGCCTGCTTGGGCTGGCGGTGTTCCTGAACTTCTTCGGCCTGCCGCGCTCGGCGCCGGTGGTCGGCGGCCTGGTGCTGGCGCTGATGACGCTGCCCACCATCATCATCGTCTCGCGCGCGGCGCTGAAGGCGGTGCCGCCGTCGATCCGCGAAGCGGCGTTCGGGGTCGGCGCGAGCCGCATGCAGGTGGTGATGCACCACGTCCTGCCGCTGGCGATGCCGGGGGTGTTGACAGGGGCGATCATCGGCATGGCGCGGGCGCTGGGCGAATCCGCGCCGCTGCTGATGATCGGCATGGTCGCCTTCATCGTCGACGTGCCATCGGGCGTCACCGATCCGGCGACCGCCTTGCCGGTGCAGATCTATCTCTGGGCCGACAGCCCGGAACGGGCCTTCGTCGAACGGACCTCGGCCGCGATCCTGGTGCTGCTGGCCTTTCTCATCGTCATGAACCTGGCGGCCGTCATCCTGCGCCAGAAGTTCGAACGCAAATGGTAGGAACCACGGATATGTCGGTTGCCGAAGACAGTCGGACGGAACTCGCCGTCGCGCCGGCCGCGGAGAAGATGTCGGCGTGCGGGGTGGATGTCTCCTACGGCGACAAGCAGGCGCTGTTCGATGTCGATCTGAGCATCCTCGAGAACCATGTCACGGCACTGATCGGCCCGTCGGGCTGCGGCAAGAGCACGTTCATCCGCTGCCTGAACCGCATGAACGACGTGATCGAGGGCTGCCGGATTTCCGGCGAGATCCGGATCGACGGCGAAGACATCTACGCCGGCGACCTCGACCCGGTGCTGCTGCGGGCGCGGGTCGGCATGGTGTTCCAGAAGCCCAATCCGTTCCCGAAGTCGATCTTCGACAACGTCGCCTATGGACCGCGTATCCACGGCCTGGCCGGCGGCAAGGCAGAGCTGGAGGAGATCGTCCGCCGCAGCCTCGAACGGGCCGGCCTGTGGGACGAGGTCAAGGATCGCCTCGAGCAACCGGGCACGGGCCTGTCCGGCGGCCAGCAGCAGCGGCTGTGCATCGCCCGGGCGATCGCCGTCAATCCCGAGGTCGTGCTCATGGACGAGCCCTGTTCGGCGCTCGATCCGATCGCCACGGCACGCATCGAGGAGCTGATCGACGAGCTGCGTCAGAACTACACCATCGTCATCGTCACCCACTCCATGCAGCAGGCCGCCCGGGTGTCGCAGCGGACGGCGTTTTTCCATCTCGGCGTCCTGGTCGAGACCGGCGAGACCGAGCAGATCTTCACCAACCCGCGCGACAACCGCACGCAGGACTACATCACCGGACGCTTCGGCTGACCGGCGACAGGGGAAGCAGACATGGCAGATCCGCGACCAACCGGCGAGCATATCGTCCACTCGTTCGACGACGAGCTGAAGGCGCTCACCGTGACGCTGATGCAGATGGGCGGCATGGCCGAAACCCAGCTCGCCTCGGCGATCGATGCCGTCGCCAAGCGCGACGGCCGACTGGCGGAGAAGGTGATCGAGGCCGACCAGCAGGTCGACGATCTCGATCAGCAGGTCGACACCCTGGTCACCCGCCTGTTCGCCCTGCGCCAACCGATGGCCGTCGACCTGCGCGTGGTGCTGACCGGGCTGCGCATGTCCGGCGATATCGAACGCATCGGCGACTACGCCAAGAACGTCGCCAAGCGGGCGATCGTGCTCAGCCAGCATCCGCCGCTGCCGACGGTGTATGGCGTCGTGCGCATGGCCACTCTGGTGCGCCAGCGCTTCAAGGAAGTGCTCGACGCCTATGCCGAGCGGGACGTCGACAAGGCGGTCAGTGTCTGGCAGCGCGACGCCGAGGTGGACGAGCTCTACAACAGTCTGTTCCGCGAAGTGCTGACCTACATGATGGAGGATCCGCGCACCATCACCGTCGGCACCCATCTGCTGTTTATCGCCAAGAACCTGGAGCGGATCGGCGACCTGGCGACCAACATCGCCGAATACATCCACTTCATGGTGGAGGGCGCACGGATCGAGCACGAGCGCCCCAAGGGCGACGAGACCTCGCTGGTGAAGGCGCCGGATGAAGATATCGCCACGGCGAACGGAGGAAACGACGAACCATGAAGCCGTCGATCCTGCTGGTCGAAGACGAAGCGCCGCTCGTCACCATGCTGACCTACAATCTGGAGAAGGCGGGGTTCGAGGTGCGCGCCGCCCTCGACGGCGAGGAGGCGCTGCTGATGGTGTCCGAGCGGCTGCCCGATCTCGTCGTGCTCGACTGGATGATCCCCAAGGTTTCCGGCCTGGAGGTCTGCCGTCGCCTGCGCCGCGGCAAGGAGACCGCGCGGCTGCCGATCATCCTGCTGACCGCGCGCGCGGAAGAAGAGGATCGCCTGCGCGGCCTCGACACCGGCGCCGACGACTATGTCACCAAGCCGTTCTCGCCCAAGGAGCTGATCGCCCGCATCCGTGCGGTGTTGCGGCGCTCGCGGCCGGCGACCGCGGCGGATGAATTGAGCTTCGCCGACGTGCGCATCGATCTCGCCGCCTATCGGGTCAGCCGCGCCGACCGCGAGATCCACCTCGGCCCGACCGAGTTCCGGCTGCTGCGCCATTTCATGGAGAACCCGAGCCGGGTGTACAGCCGTGAGCAGATCCTCGACGCGGTCTGGGGGCCCGACAGCTACATCGAACCGCGCACCGTCGACGTGCATATCCGCCGCCTGCGCAAGGCGCTCAATGCCGGCGGCCGGCCCGACTTGATCCGCACGGTGCGCGCCGCCGGCTACGCCCTCGACCGCCCCGCCGTCGAGGACGCTGCCGTCAACGCCTGAGCGGGCGCCGATCCGCCGGCGCGTTCAGCGACCCTGCCAGTTCGGCTTGCGCTTCTCGCGGAACGCCAGCGGACCTTCCTGGGCATCGGCCGACAGGTAGACCGGTTCGTACAGCCGGTCGCCTTCGGCCAGCGCCTGCGACCAGCCGACCTCCGCCGCGGCATAGACCATGGCCTTGCCGGCACGCACCGACAACGGCGCGTTCTCGGCGATGCCGGCCGCCATCTCCCGCGCTGTGGCGCCCAGTTCAGCCAGCGGCACCACCTTGTTGATAAGGCCGATGTCGTAGGCCCGCGCCGCGTCGATCGGTTTGGCGGTGACCAGCAGTTCCATCGCCACGCGCGGCGGGATCAGCCACGGCAATGGCGCCGCCCAGGGCGCGCCGCGGCTCCACTTCGGCTCGGTGATGGCGAAGCGGGCGTTGTCGGCGGCGATGCACAGATCGCACATCTGCGCCAGATAGAAGCCGCCGGCATAGGCCAGCCCGTTGACGGCGGCGATCACCGGCTTGTCGGTGTGCAGGTTGCGGTTCAGGTACGGCAGAAAGTCGGCCGGCGGCACCTTCAGGCCCATCGCCGACATCTCCTTCAGATCGGCGCCGGCGCAGAACACCTTCTCGCCGGTGGCGGTGAGGATCGCCACCAGCGCCGCGTCCTCGTCGACGAAGCGGCGGAACGCGGCCCACAGGCCCTCGCGCACGGCCTGGTTGATCGCGTTCATCGCCTCGGGGCGGTCGATGGTGATCGTGGCGATGCCGTCGCTCAGCTCGTAGCGCACCGCTTGTTCGGACATGAGGTTGCTCCTGGCGTTCTGTCTGGTCTCGTATGCGGCCGCCAGTTGATGCCGTTTCCGGCGGTGCATCAAGGTGTTGCCGCCCCGTGGTCCGTTGGCGTTCACACGACGATGGCCTAGCATGAGCGCGTCTTGCCGCGGGTGGGGGCAACATGCGGTTACGAGTGTGTGCTGGGGTGGTGCTGTCGGCGGCATGTCTGGTTGTGCTCGCCGCTTGCGAACGGCTCGGTCCGAACGCCGTGCAACAGGGCATGCCGGCCTACAACGAGGCCATCGCCAGGACCGGTACGGAGCTGATGCTGCTCAACTTCGTGCGCATGCGCTATTCGGATTCGCCCTACTTTCTGGAGGTATCGAACGTATTCGCGGCCCCGCGGGTGTCGACCGGCGTGACGGCGGCCGCCGGCGTCGGCGGTCTCGGCGGCGACAGCGCCAGCGCGGGCGCCAGCCTGGCCTACAGCGAGAACCCGATCATCGTGTACACGCCGATGTCCGGCGAGCAGTTCGCCAAGCGACTGCTGGAGCCGATCGGCCTGGAGAATATCGGCCGCCTGCATCGGGGCGGCTGGAACATGGATCTGATCTTTCGCGTCTTCGTGCAGCGCATCAACAACGTCTGGAACGCCGAGGCGGCAACCGGACCGACGGCCCTGCGTACGCCGCCGCGCTACAAGCGCTTCAACCGCGTCGTCGCCGCTTTCCAGGCGCTGGAGCGCGACCGCCTGATCGATGTCGCCGCCGAGGTCGGCAAGGACGCCCTGAGCGCGAGCGGGGACGTTACGGCGGGGGAGGAGGAAGCGCTGGAGTTCGTGATCAACCCGCAGGCCAAACAGCGGCCGGACGTGCGCCAGCTCCTCGCCGACCTGGAGCTCGACCCCGCGGCCGAGAGCTACTTCATCGCCGATACGCCCAACCTGGTGCCCGGGCGGACGCTGGCCATCGTCACCCGGACGCCGCTGGCGACCATGTTCTATCTCAGCAAGGGCGTGGTCATCCCGGACGACCACCTGCAGCGTGGCCTCGTCCACGTCACCCAGAGGCGCGACGGCACGTCGTTCGACTGGCTAGACGTGGTCGGCGAACTGTTCGTCGTCGACCATGCCCGCGAGCCGCCGGCCGATGCGCATCTCGCCGTGTCTTACCGCGGCTACTGGTTCTATATCGCCGACGACAACGTCGCCTCGAAGGACACCCTGGTGCTGTTCAACATGCTGCTGTTGTTGCGGGCCGGCGAGATCCCGGAAGCGAAGACACCGATCTCCGTGCCGATCCGCTGAGCAAACCTAGAATTTCTCTTCGCCGCGCCGACGCACGGCGTCGGGGAAGTCGCGGTAGAGCGCGAACATCGCCTGGCGCACGCGCGAGTTCACCGCGTGGTGCGCCGTCTCCACCGGCTCGGCCCGGCTGGCGACGTGGGCGAAGGCCTGCTCGAGCTGGGCCAGGTCGCGCACCTCCATCATCAGGTGGAACTCCGGCAGTTGCGCCGGGCCGAGGCCGAGCTTGCGCCGGCTCAGGCGCCAGCCTTCGATCAGCCCGTTGTCCTGCAAATAGCCCATGTAGCCGGCGATCGCGTCGGCCAGCGCGGTGTCGGATTCGCCGGGCTTGAGGTCGAACCAGCCGTTGTAGATGTCCATGTCCGCCTTCTCTGTGCCCGCGTCGTCAGCTGCCGCCAGCGATGTGGCCGTGCTGCAGCCCGGCATCGACCGGCAACAGCACGCCGTTGACATAGCGAGCCTCGTCGGACGCCAGGAACACGGCGGCATTGGCGACGTCCCAGGCCTCGCCCATGCGGCCGGTGGGCGAGGCCGCGTCGCGCTGGCGCAAGAGCGCGTCGACCTGGTCCGCGCCGGCCTGCTCGCGCAGGAATCCAGCCACCATGGGGGTGGCGATCAGGCCCGGCAGGATCGCGTTGCAGCGGATGTTGCGGTCGGCATAGGTCATGGCGACGTTGATCGTGAAGGCGTTCACCGCCCCCTTGGAGGTGGCATAGGCGACCTCCGGGCGCACCGCCGTGATGGCGGACAGGGAAGAGACGTTGACGATGGCGCCGCCGCCCTGTGCCAGGAAATGCGGCAGCACGTGCTTGCAGGTCAGGAACAGGCCGGTGACGTTGACCCTGAGCACCTGTTCCCAGTGCGCTTCGGGCGTTTCCACCGGATTGCCCATACCGGCGATGCCGACGTTGTTGTGCAGCACGTCGACCCGGCCGAAGGTGGCAATGCAGGCCTCGACCATGGCCGCCACCTCGTCGCCGTCGGCGATGTCGGCGGCGTGCGCGCGCGCCGTGAAACCCTCGCCGGCGATGATCGCTACCGTTTCGCGCGCGGCTGCCTCGTCGCGGTCGACGGCGAACACCCGGGCGCCCTCACGGGCGAAAGCGACGGCGGTCGCCTTGCCGTTGCCCCAGCCGGGCCCGCTGCTGCCGGCGCCGCAGACCAGCGCCACCTTGTCCGCCAGCCGCCCGGTCATGCTCCGATCCTCATGCTCCGCCCGGCGAACAGACGCCGGGCGAAAAGAAAACGCGCCTCGCGGAACCGGAGGTTCCGCCAAGCGCGTTCAGCATGGCAGAGCCGCAGATGCGGCTCAAACGCTTCTGATTGTCCGAATTCAGCCCTTGGTATCGGGCTTGACGGTCATGCCGCCATGGCCGCTGCCCTGGTCGGTCATCACCGACTGCTGGGCGGCAGACCCTGCCGACTTCAAGCCGCTGCAGGCGAGCGCCGCAGACGACATGAACACACCGACAATGCCCAGAATGATCGCCTTGCGCATCGCAGGCTCCTTTCGGTTGGACAGTACGGACACGAAGGTAGAGCGCGACCGGCGGACGGTCAAATCACTTACCCGCCGGCCGCGCGGCAAAGGCAGCACCGTAGGCGTCCCGGTAGGCCCGGGTGACCTCGTCGCCGAAGGTGCAGAAGACGATGCGCGTCAGCGTACCGCCGCCGGCGTCGACATAGGTCTTGGCCTCGGCCAGGGCGATCGCCGTGGCGGCGTCGAGCGGGTAGCCGAAGATGCCGGTGCTGATCGCCGGGAAGGCGATCGACGCAAGCCCGTGCGCATCGGCCAGGGCGTAGCACCCGCGGTAGGCGCTGGCCAGCAGCGCCGGTTCGCCCCGGTCGCCGCCGTGCCAGACCGGGCCGACGGTGTGGATCACGTGCCTGGCCGGCAGGGCATAGCCGGCAGTGAGGCGGGCCTCGCCGGTCGGACAGGGGGCCTGCGTCAGGCACGCCGTTTCCAATTCCGGGCCGGCGGCGCGGTGGATCGCGCCGCACACGCCGCCGCCGCGGCGCAGTTGCTCGTTGGCGGCGTTGACGATGGCATCGACGTCGAGCCGGGTGATGTCGGCCTCGACGATCTCGACCGCAACACGTCCGGGTTCGCTCATGGCGGGCTCCCCTGCCGCGCCTCGGCCGCCGCCGGCACGACGCCGCGGCGCACCAGCCACCACCAGAGCAACAGCCCCGGCACCGCGGCGACGGTGGTGAAGACGAAGAACGTGACCCAGTCGGTCTGATCGGCCAGCCAGCCGCCCGGGGCCGACAGCACGGTGCGGGCGAAGGCCATGAACGACGACAGCAGGGCGTACTGTGTCGCCGTATAGGCGACGTTGCACAGCGCCGACAGGTAGGCGACGAAGGCGGCCGTGCCCATGCCGCCGGAGATGTTCTCCACGGCGATGGTGACGGTCAGCATCGGCACCGAGTGGCCGACCATGGCCTGAACCGCGAACATCAGGTTGGAGCCCATCTGCAGGATGCCGCAGAGCAGCAGGCTGGCCATGATGCCGAAGCGGGCGACGAACAGGCCGCCGAGGAAGCCGCCGGCGAGCGTCGCACCCAGCCCGAACACCTTCGACACCGAGGCGATCTCCGCCTTGGTGAAGCCGATCTCCAGGTAAAACGGATTGGCCATGACGCCGGCCAGGCTGTCGCCGAACTTGTACAGCAGCACGAACAACAGGATGGCGACCCAGCCCGGCCGGGTGAGGAAATCGGCGAACGGATCGATCACCGCTTCCCGCAGCCAGGCAACCGCCCGAGCCAGCGCGTCGCCGCGTTCGCTGTCGCCGGCGTCGCGCCCGGGCGCCGCCGGCGCGGCCGGCTCGGGGTTGAGCAGGATGGTGACGATGCCCACCGACATCAGCGCCGCCATGGTGCCGAACACCCAATACCAATCGGCCACTTCCGCCAGATAGAGAGCGCCGGCGCCCGAGGCCAGCATGCCGAGGCGATAGCCGGCGACGATCATCGCCGCGCCGGCGCCGTACTGGTGCTCTTCCAGCACGTCGACCCGGTAGGCATCGATCACCACGTCCTGGCTGGCCGAGGCGAAGGCGACCAGCAGCGCCCAGGCCGCGGTCGACCACAGATCGTTCGCCGGATCGGTGCTGCCCAGGCCGACGATCGCCACCATCAGCGAGAGTTGCGTCAGCACCGCCCAACCCCGACGCCGGCCGAGCAGGCGCGTGAACGGCGGCACCGGCATGCGATCGATCAGCGGCGCCCAGAGGAACTTCAGGGTGTAGGGCAGGCCGACCAGGGCGAACAGGCCGATGCTGGTCTTGCTGACGCCGACCTCCGCCAGCCAGACCGACAGCGTCGACAGGGTCAGCAGCAGCGGCATGCCGCTCGAGAAGCCCAGGAACAGGATCGCGACGACGCGGCGGTCCGTGTAGACCTTCGCGGCGCCCAGCCACGCGCGCCAGCCTTCGTTCATGCTTGTCGCATGCAGTTGTCGCAGCCGTGTTGGTGCATGCGCCGCCTGTCCCGCCGATGAATCATGCCAACTCTAACGCGGATCGGTCCGTCCGTTCAGCTGCCCGCGGCGGCGGTGTCGGAACTCGGCGGGCGGTTGTCGCGCAGCAGCTGGGCCAGCTCGGCGATGCCCAGCGGCTTGGCGACGTAGTCGTCCATGCCGGCCTCCTGGCAACGCTCGGCGTCGTACTCCGCCACTGCCGCGGTCAGGGCGACGATCGGTACCTCGCGCTTCGGCGCCGGCAGGCTGCGGATCCGTTGCGTCGCCTCGAAGCCGTCGCAGACCGGCATGTGCAGGTCCATTAGGATCAGGTCGTAGTGGCTCTGTTCCAGCATCTCCACCGCCTCCGCGCCGTTGGCGGCGACGTCGGCGGTGGCGCCGAGGCGACGCAGCAGGGTCATGGCCAGCAGCTGGTTGACGGCGTTGTCTTCGGCCAGCAGCACATGCAGGTCGCGGCCGGGTTGCTCGCGCACCGTCGCCGCGAGCCGGGCGGCATCTGCCGGCGTGCGGCGGTGGCTGCGGCGATGCCCGGCCGGCTTCTCGTTGGCCGGCCGCGCCGCCGACACCGTGGCGCGGCCCAGTTCGACCACGAACCAGAAGGTGCTGCCTTCGCCATGCGTGCTCTCGACGCCGATCTGGCCGCCCATCAGCCGTACCAGGCCTTCGGCGATGGTCAGGCCGAGGCCCGAGCCCTCGCGCTTCTGGGCCTCGTCCGCAGGGCCCTGGGTGAACGCCTCGAACAGCCGCTCCTGCTGCGCCAGGGGGATGCCGATGCCGCTGTCGCGAACCTCGAACAGCAGCGTGTCGGCATGGTCGGTCTGCGAGACGCTGGAGATCTTGATGTCGACGCTGCCGTCGTCGGTGAACTTCACCGCGTTGCCGGCGAGGTTGAGCAGGATCTGCTGCAGCCGCTCGGGGTCGCCGAGCAGGCGGGCCGGAACGTCATCGTCAATCGCGACGTTGACGGCGACGCCCTTCTGCTGCGCCCGCGGCGTCACCAGGGCGACGGTGGCGTCGACCAGTTGGGCGAGTTCGAACTCCTGGCTCTCCAGGTTGAGCCGGCCGGCCTCCAGCTTGGCCGCGTCGAGCACGTCGTTGACCAGGTGCAGCAGGGCCTCGCCGGATTGATGGATCGCCTGGGCCTGCTGTTGCTGTTCGTTGCCCAGGCTGGCGTCGAGCAGCAGCCTGGCGAGACCGATCATGCCGGTGAGCGGGGTGCGGATATCGTGGCTGACCGCGGCCAGATAGCGGGCCCGGGCGGCGTTTTCCGCCATCGCCTGATCGCGCGCGCTCTGCAGCGCTTCGGCGGCGCTCTTGTAGCGGGTGATGTCATGACCGATCGCCCGGCACTCGGCAATGTCGCCATTGGTATCCAGCCGCGCCACTTCGTGCCAGGCGATCCAGCGCCAGCCTCCCTGGGTCAGCAGTCGCTGCTCGTAGTTGATGCGATGCGGGCGCAGGGACAGGCGAGCCCGGGTGGCGGCAATGGTCGGTGTCTCGCGCGGATCGGCGCTGGCATCGAAATCTGTGCCGGCGAGTTCCTCGGCAGTGGCGCCGAGGAGCTGGCACAGCGTGGCGTTGGCAAACGTCACGTGCCCTTCGGCGTTGCGGCACAACACCAGGCCGGCCTGCCATTCGACCAGATCGGAATACTGCCGGACGTGCTCCTGCAGGCTGGCGTTCTCCTGCGACAGCGCCTTTGTCTGCTCCGTCAGCGTCTCGAGCATCTCGGCCTGGGTGTCGACCTGGTTCTTCAGCGCCTGGCGGCGCAGCAGGCTGTAGCCCAGGGCGATCGCCAGCAGCATGGCGAAGGCGAGCGGAACGGCGCCGATGGCGGCGTAGATCGCGTTTTCGCTGTCGAACGGAATCGCCAGGGCCGGCACGGGCGCCAGCAGCGGACCGGTCAGCAACAGGGGCCAGCGGAGGGGCGCCAGGGGTACTCGAGGCGCGCGAATATGTGCGTGCGGTGCCATCAGGCCAGCTTATCGAACCGCCAAGCCGCACCAGAGGACAGGTGCAACCAGCCAGCAACGCAATAAGAACGCCACTACGTCAACAGCAAGTTAACGATAAATCGCAGTTTTCGCCAGATTTTCCGGTTCGCTTCCGGATCGCCCGCGGCCGCCGTTCAGCGTTCGCGCGCTGCCTGCGCCGATGCCTCGGGCAGCTCGCAGCGGTCGGCCGTGACCATGACGAAGCCGCGGCTTTCGCCGGCGACGACGGTGAACCGGTATTCGGCGTCGCTCAGGCGCATGCTGTGGTGCAGCGGCAGCGGCCCGGCGGCCTCGGCCTGTGCCCCGCCCAGGGCGGTGAACTGGACCTCGACCGGCCGGTCGGCGTCGAACCAGGCCTCGGGGTTGCCGTTCTCGTCGACCGCCGATGGCCCGCGCGCGGTCACCGTGATGGCGTTGCCGGCAAAGCTGACCGAATCGTTGGCGCCCTGCTGCAACGGCGTACGCACCATGAACCGCCGGCTCACCGGCTCGCCGCGGCATTCGGCGCTGGCACCGGCGGCCTCGATCATCAGCACCAGGCGCTCGCGGTCGACACCGGCGTCGAGCTGCCGTTCCAGCAGCGCCATCAGCTGCTGCTGGGCGCTGCTCGGAATTTCCTGTTCGTAGCGCTGCCGCCAGCCATCGGCGTGCATGCGGGCGGTCTGCGCCACCGCCTCCAGGCGGGTGTTTTCGCGCTGCAGGCGGGTCTCGGCGTCCGTCAGCCGGTCGACCTCGGTTTCCAGTTCGGCGATCCGGTGCTGGCCGAGGTTGAGGCCGGCTTCGTAAGCCAGGTAAACGCCACCGGCCAGGGCGCCCACCAGGACGACCCAGCGCACCACGCGCCAGCGCTGCTCTCGGCGGCGGGTCGATCGGCTGCTGCGGATCTCGGTCAACATCGGCTTGGCAATTGTGCGGCAATTTGTGACAGATGTATGGACGGATCAAGTCAACGCTTTCTGCACAGTGCCCTCGTCCGCCGCCGGCACTAACATGGCGCTGCCGCCGTTCCGGCGGTCCAGCAGGGGATTGCCCGGAATGGCCATCGAGGTTGCCGGCACCTGGTTCGCGCAGCGGCGGATCGACGACGATATCACGTTGTTGTGGGAGCCGGCGGTCGATCCGCTGATCCGCTGCAACATCTGGCATGTTCGCGGGCGCGAGCGCGACCTCCTGGTCGACACCGGCTAGCCTGCGCGGCGCGGCACGTGACCTGTTCGACAAGCCGGTGACGGCGGTCGCCACGCATACTCACTACGACCACGTGGGCGGCCTGCACGAGTTCGACGAGCGGATCGTGCATCGGGCCGAGGCGGCGATCGCGGCGGCCGGCGGCGCCACCGGCTGGCTGTTCGCCGATGCCTTCGACGACGACCCGGTGCGCGCACTCAACGGCGCCGGTTTCGTCCTGCCCGAGCGGCTGTTCGACGCTCTGCCGCAAGCCGACTACGACCCCCGCGCTTACCGGGTGGCGCCGGCGCCGGCGACCCGGGCGATCGAGGAGGGTGACCTGGTCGACATCGGCGACCCCAGTTTCGAAGTGCTGCACCTGCCGGGCCACAGCCCGGGTTCGATCGGCCTGTGGGAGGCGGCGAGCGGTACGCTGTTCTCCGGCGATGCCGTCTATGACGGAGCATTGATCTATCAGACGCCGGATGCCGACCTCGACGACTACATTCGCACCATGGTTCGGCTGCATGACCTGCCGGTGCGGGTCGTGCATGCGGGCCATGCGCCCAGCTTCGGCCGCGACCGGCTGCAGGCGATTGCCGCCGCGCATCTCGCCCGCTGGCGGGCCTGAGGCGCCTTGTCGGGGTGCACCGGGCGCCGGACGATGGCATGCGGCGCCGCCTACCTGCCGGTGTCCGTGGCTGGGATGGCGAGGCGCCGGGCCGCCCTGACGACGATCTCCAGGGCATCCGTCGTGCCATCGGCGTGCCCCTTCTCGAAGTCGCCCTCGACCCGGCCCATCTGGTTGGTCACGTGGGCAAAGCAGACAACGGCGCGGCCGCGCGCGGCGGCAAAGGCATAGAGCCCCGCCGCCTCCATCTCGACGGCAAGCAGGCCGCGTTGACGCATGGCTTCGATGGCCGCGTCGGTCTCCCGGAACGGCGCGTCGGTGGTCCAGGTCGGACCCCGGAGCACAGGCACGCCCAGACCGTCAAAGGCGCCGTCAAGCCGCGCGATCAACGCGCCAGGTGCGTCGCTGTAGGTCGATGGTGGCAGGTAGTGATAGCTCGTGCCGTCATCTCGCAGCGCACGATCGATCAAGATGAAGTACGGCGGTGCCTGCAGCGGCTTGATCTGCCCCGACGATGTCACGCTGAGCAGCAGCCGGCAGCCCGACGCGAACAGCTCTTCGGCGACCAGAACGGCGAAGGCCGCGCCGACGGCACAACCGACGACGCCGATGGCAAGCCCGTCGTGTTCGATCAGGTAGAGTTCGGTGTGGTAGCAGACCCAGCCGTCATGGCGCTGCGCCCGCCCCTGCGCCTGCAGGTGGCGAACGATGTCGCCGTCCGGGTCGAGCAGGCAGACATCGGGCACGGGCAGGTTCGCAGCGGACTTCTGGCGCCGCGCCTCGCGCAGCAGGCTCTCGGGCGTGAAGGCCGAAGGCAGCCGATAGTGCTTGTTGGCCAGGATCGGCGGTCGCTCGTCGTCGCTCGCCATCGCTTCGCCTCGGTGCGTTGCGCACATCACCTGCAGCTTGGCGCACCCGCGCCGCGGCTTCGAGCGGCAACTTGTCCGCGACCGGTCGAACCGTGCCGTTACGGTGTCAAAGGACGATGCCTAGTACCAGCCCGGCTTGGCCTGCGCGCCGAGCATTTCGTCGTACAAGTCGCTGCGGCGGTCGCGCAGGACCTGGTTGTATTCGTTCCAGTTACGTTTGCGCCGGGCGTCGGCGAGGTTGACCTCGGCGAAGATGATCTCTTCCCGCTCGCTGCTGGCCGGCCCGGCGACCGGCCAGCCCGTGTAGCTGACGATGACGCTCTGGCCGATGAACGGTTGGCCACGTTCGCTGCCGACCCGGTCGGCGGCGGCGACGAACACGGAGTTCGCATGCGCGGCCGCCATGCACAGGATGTTGGCCATGGCTTCCCGCTCCGGATCCTGCCCGGGGATCGGCACCCAGTTGGTCGGGATGCAGATCAGGTCCGCGCCCTGCAGTGCCAGCAGGCGAAAACCTTCGGGGAACCAGCCGTCATAGCAGATCATCGCGCCGATGCGGCCAAGCGCGGTGTGGAACACCGGGAAGCCCAGGTCGCCCGGTTCGAAGAACAGGTTCTCCTCATTCCACAAGTGCACCTTGCGGAAGGTGCCGATATGACCGTCCGGACCGATGATGACGGCGGAGTTGTAAAGGGCCTGGCCGCTCCGCTCGGCGATCCCGGCCACCAGATGCAGGCCGTGCCTTCGCGCCGCTTCGCACCAGCGCTGCGTGGTCGGTCCGTCCGGGATTTCTTCGGCCAGTTCGAAGGCCTCCTCGCGGCTCTCGAAGACGTAGCCTGAGTTCGCCAGCTCCGGCAGGACCAGCAGCTGCGCCTGCTCTGCCGCTGCCATCTCGATCAGCTCCAGGCTCTTGTCGACGTTGGCCTGCTTGCTGCCGACCCGCGGTTCCATCTGGATGCAGGCGATCTTCACCTCTGCCTCGTGCCTGCCTTTCCTCGCCGCCATCTGCGCCTCCCGCTTGCTGTCTGTGGATGCCCGGCCCTGCGCCGCGTGGGCGACCGGCCGAGGAACCGCTTGTGCCGTCTTTGCCCATTCTGTCATCATCTGCCGAGAATTCCGCCTTGTTCCTGGGGCGGCGGCACAGGTCTAGGGGTGCCAGGCAGACCGACGGCGACGCGTGCGTGTCGCGGGTTTGCCCGAACAACCGGGGCGCACTGGTACCCGGAGGCCGCAATCCGGCGGTTGGCATGAGGCTTGCGACCCGGCTGCAAAGGCGGACGTGAAGACGCGCCGGCGCCCATTGCCGGACGTCATAGAAGAAACTGCCGCGTTGCAGGTGAGGTGCGTCACGTATGGAAGCGGTCGTCAAGCTGGCTTTCGACATTCTGGCCTTCTCCTCCATCATGGTGCTGGTGGTGCTCGGCCTGGCGGTGATCGCCAGCCTGATGGGGATCTTCAATCTCGGCCATGGCGAGTTCGTCCTGCTCGGCGCCTACACGGTCTACCTGTTCGGCGAATGGGGCCTGCCGGAGTGGATCGGCATGCTGGTGGCGCCGTTCGTCGTCGCCGTGTTCGGTTTGCTGATCGAGGCGACGGTTATCCGCAGGCTCTACGCCGCTCCGGTGATCGCCATGCTGGCGACCTATGCCATCGGCCTGATCATCCGCGAGATCGTGCGTGGGCTGATCGGCGGGCAGTATTTCGCCGTGGATGAACCGTTGTCGGGTGCCTTCGAGGTCGGCGATCTCAGTTTCTCGATCTGGCGCACGGTGATCATCGTCGTCACCGTCGTGGTGATGCTCTGCTGCTACCTGTTTCTGACCCGCACCTCGTTCGGCCTGCAGATCCGTGGCGCGCTCGAAAACCCGGCGCTGGCCCGGGCTTCCGGCGTCTCCACCACCAAGCTCTACGCCTTCACCTTCGCTTTCGGCGCCGGTCTGGCGGGCCTGGCCGGGGCGCTGATGGTGCCGCTGTTCTCGCTTTCCGCCGACCTCGGCGTGCGCTTCCTGGTGCAGGCCTTCCTGTCGGTGATGCTCGGTGGCGTCGGCAGCTTCGAAGGACCGGTACTCGGCAGCGCCATCATCGGCGCCATGGTGCCGGGTTTCCAGTGGCTGCGCGAGATCCCCGGCGTCGTCGACTTCGTCAGCCCCGTGTTTGCCGAGGTGCTGGTGTTCGTTACCGCGCTGACCATCGTCAAATTCCGGCCGCAAGGCCTCATAAGCCAAGGGAGGATCTGAGAGATGACCACTGGACAAGAAGGGACGCGTCGTGGACCGCAACTGTCGCGTCGCTCGCTGCTCAAAGGGGCGAGCGCGCTCACCGCGGCCGGCTGGGTGGCCGGGCTGTCGGGTGGCTGGATCCTTCGGCCCGGCTGGGCTCACGCCGCCGGCCCGATCAAGATGGGCATCGCCACCGACATCACCGGCGCCATCGCGCCCGGCGGCAATGCCAACTGGCAGACGGCGCAGTTCACGGTCAAGCAGATCAACGATGCCGGCGGCATCCTCGGTCGGCCGATCGAGCTCTACCTGGAGGACACCGCCTCCGATCCCGGCATCGCCGTCGGCAACGTCCGCCGGCTGATCCAGAAGAACGACGTCGACGTGGTGCTCGGCGGCATCACCAGCGCCATGCGCGAAGCGATCAAGAACCCGATCGTGCGGCGCGGCAAGACCCTGTACATCTATCCGCAGCTCTATGAAGGTCAGGAGTGTACGCAGCACCTCTACTGCACCGGGCCGACCCCGGCGCAGCAGTGTGCCGAGCTGCTGCCCTATCTGATCAAGCAGGGCAACCGCCGCTTCGCCATGCCGTCGGCCAACTACATCTGGCCGCAGCTGCTGAACAAGTGGGCGCGCAAGGTGATCGAGGCGAACGGTGGCGAGGTGGTGTTCGAGGAGTACTACCCGCTCGACCAGTTGGAGTACTCGGCCACGGTGGCCAAGATCATGAACGAGAACGTGGACCACGTGTTCAACACCGTGATCCCGCCGGGGCTGCAGGCCTTCACCAAGCAGTTGTACGAGGCCGGCTACCAGGACAAGGGCGGCACCCTGTCGTGCGTCTATTACGACGAGAACTCGGTCAACTACGTGCATCCGCGCGAGCTGGAAGGGGTGTACAGCTGTCTGGATTTCTTCCACACGGTGCAGGACCCGTTCAGCCAGGGGCTGGTCGACGGCTACAACAAGATGTTCCCGGACACCAAGTACCTGTTCACCGCCGGCAGCGCGGCGACCGGGATGTACCGCGGCGTCAAGCTGTACGAGCAGGCGGTGATCGCCACCAAGGGCGAGCTCGCGCGCGAGGCGGTGTCCGAGGCCATCGACAGCGCGTCGATCGACCAGGGGCCCGGCGGGCCGGCAAAGATGGTGCCCGGCACCGGTCATGCGGCGATGAACATGTACGTCGCCCGCTCCAAGGGCGGCGTCTGGAACATCATCTCCAAGTACGACATGGTCGACCCCGACGAGTGCGCGTAACGACGAGTTCGGCGGCCGCCCCCGACCCGGGCGGCCGCCGGCCCGTACCCTGCCAGCGAAGCGACATCGCAACGTGAACCCTGACAACGATGGCTGAGACCGCCGCGAACAAGGTCTATCGGGCGCCGCGTCCCAGACGCACGATCCCCATCATCGAGGCAATTCTGCTCGCCCTGCTGATCGCCGCGCCGCTGCTGGTCGGGGACTTCCTGACCATCATCGTCACCCGGATGGTGATCCTGGCGATGCTGGCGATCAGCTTCGATTTGTGCTGGGGCTATTCGGGCATCATGACCTTCGGCCAGGCGCTGTTCTTCGGCATGGCCGGCTATGTCGTCGCCCTGCTGGCGAACAAGGCGGGGTTCGTGCAGTTCTGGGGCGTGGTGCCGATCGGCATGCTGGTCGGGCTGGTGGTGTCGTTCCTGATCGCCTGGTTCCTGCTGCTGGGCAAGCGGACGCCGACGATCATCTTCGTCGCCCTGGGCACGCTGACCGCGTCCTACGCCGCCGAACGCATGGTCGCCGGCTGGCAATGGGTCGGCGCCGGCAACGGCATTTCCATCTATGACTTCCTGAAGATCGGCGCTTACGAGCTCGAGCCCGGTCCGGTGTTCTACTACATCGCCGCCGCCATCCTGGTACTGGTCTATCTGGCCAGCCGCTACCTGGTGCGCTCGCAGTTCGGCCTGGTGCTGGCCGGCATGCGGCAGAACGAGGAGCGCCTGGCCTTCTTCGGCTACCGGGTGCAGGTGTTCAAGGCGCTGGTGTTCTCCTTCGCCGGCATGATCGCCGGCCTCGCCGGCTCGCTCTATGCCTATCACGAGGGCTTCATCGGTCCTGGCAGCATGGGCATCGTGCTCTCCACCTACGCCGTGCTGTATGGCCTGTTCGGCGGCGCCGGCACCCTGCTCGGACCGATCATCGGCGTGCTGGCGATCGAGAGCATCAGCTTCGTCCTGTCGGACCAGGATGCGGTGAAGAGTTTCTGGCCGGTGATCCTGGGCGTGATCCTGCTGGTCGTGGTGGCCTACAAGCCGACGGGGCTGCTGGGCTTCGTGGTCTCGCCGCGCGAACGTATCGGCACCTTCGGCATCGGCGGCGGCCAGGCGCCCGAGCGGCGCGACACGGGGCAGGATCGTGGCGCTGCTTGAGGTGCAGGGCGTGGCCAAGACCTTCGGCGCGCTCAGGGCGCTCGAAGGGGTCGATGTCACGGTCGCCGCCGCCAGCTTTCACGGCCTGATCGGCCCGAACGGTTCGGGCAAGAGCACGTTGTTGAAGGCGATCGCGGGCGCGCATCTCGCCGACGAGGGCAGCATCCGCTTCGACGGCACCGACATCACGACGATGCGCCCGGCCGAGCGTTCGCGTCTCGGCCTCAGCCTGAAGTTCCAGATCACCGCCGTGCTGCCGGAACTGTCGACCTACGACAACCTGCTGCTGTCGGTTCAGGCGCACCAGCCGGTGTGGGCGCTGGTGCGTTCGCGCAGCAAGCGCGCCCTGCACGAGCAGGTGATGGCGGCGCTGGAGCAGTTCCGCCTGGCCGACCGTGCCGACGACCTCGCCGGCGAGCTGAGCCATGGTCAGCAGCAGTGGCTGGAAATCGCCATGTCGCTGATGCAGCGGCCGAAGCTGTTGCTGCTCGACGAGCCGACCGGTGGCATGAGCCCCGAGGAGCGCCGGGTCACCGGCGAGCTGCTGGCGCCGATCAAGCAGCATTGCGCCCTGGTGATCGTCGAGCACGACCTCGACTTCATCAAGGACATCTGCGACCACCTGACGGTGCTGGACCAGGGGCGGGTGCTCGACGACGGCACGGTGCAGGAGATCGAGGCCTCGGCCCGGGTGCAGGAGGTCTATACCACCCGTGTCTGACGACGGCCTGATCCTGAACGTGCAGGACCTGAACGCCGGCTACGGCCGCAGCCAGGTGCTGTTCGACGTCAGCCTGTTCGCCCACCGCACCGGCGCGGCGGCGATCCTGGGCCGCAATGGCGCCGGCAAGACCACGCTGTTGAAGACCCTGATCGGCGAGATCAAGCCGATGGGCGGCCTGATCCGCTTCGACGGCGTGGATGCGCAGGGCGAAAGCACGGAACGGCGCGTGCGCCGCGGCATGGGCTACGTGCCGCAGGAACTGGCGGTGTTCGGCAAGCTGACGGTGCGCGAGAACCTGGCGTTGGGGGCGATCACCCAGAAGGACAAGTCGGGCGTCGACATGGTGCTCGATTTCTTCCCCAAGCTGGCCGATCGGCTGGGCCAGCAGGCCGGCACCCTGTCCGGCGGCGAGCGCAAGATGCTGGCGATCAGCCGTGCCCTGCTCGGTCGGCCGCGACTGTTGCTGCTGGACGAGCCGACCGAAGGCGTCTGGGTCGGGGTGATCGAGGAGATCACCGAGCGGCTGACCCGGCTGGCGCAGGAGATGGCGGTGATCATCGTCGAGCAGCACGTCGAGCTGGCGCTCGACGTGGCCGACTACGCCTATGTCATGGACCGCGGCGAGATGGCCCTGGAAGGCCCGTCGCACGAAGTGCGCGACGACCCCCGACTGCTCCGTTACCTGGCGCCGTAACGGCAGCGGCGGCCGCCCTTCGAGACGGCCGCTGGCGCGGCCTCCTCAGGGCGAGGTGCCTAGTCGTTGACCCTCATCCTGAGGAGCGTCCTCACGGGTCGGGCTATGCCCGCCCGAGGACAAGCTCCGGACGCGTCTCGAAGGATGATTGCCCGGGCCGTGCTGCCTTAAAGCGCCGGCTTGCGCGTATGCCAGTCGGTGGCCGCTTCGTAGGCCTGGGCGATGCGCAGGATGCGGGCCTCGCCGAACGGCCGGCCGATCACCTGGAAAGACAGCGGCAGGCCGCTCTGCGAGAAGCCGCACGGCACCGCCACCGACGGCAGGCCGGTGACGTTGGCCGGCGCCGAGAGGCGCACGAAGGCCGGCGTTACCTCTTCCTCGCTGCCGTCGGCCCAGGTGATCGCGTCCTGGTCGCGGCGGGTGGCCGGCGCCGTCACGGCCGGGGCGATCACCGCGTCGACCTGGGTGTACATCGCCTGCCAGGCCGCCTGCATCTTCTGGCGCACGCGCAGCGCGGTGATGTAGTCGGTCGCCGGCACCAGCTCGCCCGCTTCCAGGAACACCCGCACGTCGTCTTCGTAGAGGTCGGCCCGCTCGCGCAGCATCTCCCGGTGGTAGGCGCTGGCTTCCGGCAGGCAGAGCCCGAACTCGACGGCCATGATCTGCCCGGCGTAGGGGATCTCGACCTCGCGGATCTCGGCCCCGGCCGCTTCCAGTTGCGCAATGGCGGCGCGCACGGCGGCCTCGACTTCCGCATCGACGTTGTCGAAATAGTAGTTCGTCGGCACGCCGAGGCGCAGGCCCTGCACGCCCTGGTCGAGACCGGACAGGTAGTCGTCCAGCGGCTCGTCGGCGCTGCCGGGATCGCGCGAATCATAGCCGGCCAGCCACTTCAGGCAGACCGCGGCGTCGCGCACGGTGCGGGTCAGGGGGCCGACATGGTCCAGCGACCAGCTCAGCGAGGCGACGCCGGCGCGGCTGACCCGGCCGTAGGTCGGCTTCAGGCCGACCGTGCCGCAGACGGCCGCGGGGATGCGGATCGAACCGCCGGTGTCCGAGCCCATGGCCATGAAACAGCCGCGCGAGGCCACGGTGGCGCCGGAGCCGCCGCTGGAGCCGCCCGGCATGTGCTCGGGGTTCCACGGGTTGGCCGTGGTCGGCGTCTTGATGCCATAGGCGAACTCGTGCGTGTGGGTCTTGCCGACGATGACCGCGCCGGCCGCCTTCAACCGCTCGGCGCAGGCGGAGTCCTGCTCGGCCAGGTGGTCGTGACGGACCCGCGAGCTGCAGGTGGTCGGCAGCCCGGCCATGTCATAGAGGTCCTTGAGCGCCACCGGCACGCCGTGCAGCTCGCCGCGGTAGATGCCCTGGCCAATCTCGCGTTCCGCTTCGCGCGCCGCCGCCATGGCCTGGTCGGGGGTGAGCCGGACGTAGGCATTGAGGGTGCGCTCGGTCTGGTCGATGCGGGCGAGTGCCGCCTCGGTCAGCTCGACCGGCGAGATTTCCTTGTTGCGCAGCTTCTCGGCGACGCCGACGAGGCTCAGGTCCAGGGCGTCGCTCATCGCACGCCCTCCCACTTGGCGCGGAAGGCAAAGGCTGGGGCGGTCTCGCCCAGCGGCACCTCGTCCAGCGCCTCCAGCAGTTCCAGCACCCCGTCGAGCGCCGGGACCAATGTCTCCGCCCGTTCGGCGCTGAGTTCCAGACGCGCGTGCCTGGTCAGCACTGCCAGGATGTCGGCGTCCGTCGGTGTCCGTTTGCTCTCGGCCATCTGTTGCCTCCTGTGCTGCGGGCAGCCTTGGTCGCTGCCTTGAGTTTCAGTATAGCCAAAATTCGGCCACCGCACTGACTGACCGGCGCGATGATACGCCGGTGGCACCGGCGTTCGCCGCCGCGGCCTTGCGCTGATGCCTGACGCGGTCGCCACAAGCGATATGGCCCGCCGGCCGCAGCCGAACCTCACCCCGCCGGCCGCAGCCGCCGGTAGCTCAGCGCCTCGGCGACGTGCACCCGGCGCACCGTCTCGGCCGCCTCCAGGTCGGCCAGGGTGCGGGCGACCCTGAGCACGCGGTGGAAGCCGCGCGCCGACAGTCTGAGGCGCTCGACTGCCTGGGTCAGCAGGCCGCGACCGTCGGCGTCGGGGCCGGCGACCGTTTCCAACAGCTCGCCGTCGGCCTCGGCGTTGGTCCGGGTGCTGGCGTCGGGGTCGAGCCGGGCATAGCGTGCCGCCTGGATCTCGCGCGCCGTCGCCACCCGCTGGGCGACCGCGGCCGAGCTCTCGGCCGGCGGCGGCAGGGCGAGGTCGGCGGCGCTCACCGGCGGCACCTCGACGTGCAGGTCGATGCGGTCCAGGAGCGGGCCGGAGAGCTTGTTCTGGTAATCCTCGGCGCAGCGCGGGGCGCGGCCGCAGGCCAGCGAGGCATCGTCCAGGTGGCCGCAGCGGCAGGGGTTCATCGCCGCCACCAGTTGCACCCGGGCGGGATAGCTGACGTGCGCATTCGCCCGGGCGATCACGGCCCGGCCCGACTCCAGCGGCTGGCGCAGGCTTTCGAGCAGTTGCCGGCCGCACTCGGGCAGTTCGTCGAGGAACAGCACGCCGTTGTGGGCGAGGCTGATCTCGCCCGGCCGGGCGCGGTTGCCGCCGCCGATCAGCGCCGGCATCGAGGCCGAGTGATGGGGGCTGCGGAACGGCCGTTGCCGGCTCGGCCGGCCGCCGCCGGGTTCGCCGGCGACAGAGGCGATCATCGCCACCTCCAGTGCCTCGGCCGCCGACAGCGGCGGCAGGATCCCCGGCAGGCGGGCGGCCAGCATGGACTTGCCGGCCCCGGGCGGGCCGTTCAGCAGCAGGTTGTGGCCGCCGGCCGCGGCCACCTCGAGCGCCCGCTTGGCGCTCTCCTGGCCCTTGATGTCCTTCAGGTCGGGCAGGCTGGTGGCGGCCTCCTGCAGCTCCGGCGTCGGCGGCGTCAGGACCTGGCTGCCCTTGAAGTGATTGACCAGGGCCAGGAGGTCGGCCGGGGCGAGGACCTCGAGCTCGCCGGCCCAGGCCGCCTCGCCGCCCTGGGCGGCGGCGCAGATCACCCCCAGGCCGGCGGCCCGGGCCGTCACCGCCGCCGGCAGCACCCCGGCAACGGCGCTGATCGAACCGTCCAGCGACAACTCGCCGAGGCAGAGGTAGCCGCCCAGCGCATCCTGCGGCAGGGCGCCGACCGCGCCCAGCAGGGCCAGGGCGATCGGCAGGTCGAAGTGGCTGCCCTCCTTGGGCAGGTCGGCCGGGGCCAGGTTGACGGTAATGCGCTTCAGCGGCAGGGCGAGGCCGATGGCGTTCAGCGCCGCCCGCACCCGCTCGCGGCTTTCCGCCACCGCCTTGTCCGGCAGGCCGACCACGGTGAAGGCGGGCATGCCGCCGGCCATCTCCACCTGCACGTCGACCGGCAGGGCGTCGATGCCCCGGAAGGCGACGGTGGTGACGTGGGTGACCATGGCGCCGAGACCTCCTGCAACCGCCAAAGCGCGAACATTGTGCCGGAGCCACACGCAGGCGTCGAGCGAAAAGAACATAAAAAGAACAAATGAGCTCGGCCGCGGCATCGCCGCAAGCTAAACTGGCGGCGATTCAGGCGCTTGGGGACGGCAAGACGCATGTTTGTGGTGGCAAAGGGGGTGAAGTCGGACCCGGTCCGCCGCTGGCACCTGCCCGAGCGCGTGTTCTTCGCCTGCGGCGCCTGCCACATCCTGGCCTACGCCTTCATCCGCCGCTATCCGGACGCCGGTTTCACGCCGATCTGGTTCAAACCGGCACCCGGCTTCACCGGCAACCACATCGTCGCCGCCCGCGACGATGCGGTGTTCGACTATCACGGCTACAGTGCGCGCACCGCCTTCGTCGCCCACATGCGGCGCAAGGCCGGTCGCTGGTGGCCGGGCTGGCGCTGCACGGAGATCGCGTTGCCGCCGGAGGTGCTGGTCTCGGAAACGAAATCGCGTTGCTACGACGGCCTGTGGCTGCGTGAGCCGGGCCAGTTCCTGCACGACGCCCTGCCGCGGGCCGAGCGCTACCTGGACCGCTTCCCGCCGCCGTGACGGGCGGGCCGTCAGCCCTCCAGCTGTGCTTTCAACCCGTCGAAGGCCGCCCGCCAGGCGGTCTTGCGTTCCTCGGCCGTCTGCGCGTCGGCCAGCTTGCCGTGGTTCACGCCCAGCCTGGTCCGGCCGTCGCCGGCAGCATCGAAGGAGACGTCCACCCGGCCGCCCCCGGGGCCCGTCCAGCGGCCACGGATGACGCGGTCGGCGTGGGCCGTGCTGACCGCGATTGTGCCGCCGGGCAGCCAGGCGGCCTGGCCGTCTTCGAAGGCGGCATAGACCGCGGCCGGTGTCGCCGCGATGGTGCGCGAGACGCCGACCTGGTAGCCGTCCGGGCGCTGGTGCCTGCCGCGGCCCAGCTGCCGGCGCTCGTATTCGACGGCGATCGTCTGCCGCCACCAGGACGAGATCGTCTCGTCCTGCAGCAAGGCGACGATGCCCTTGTGATCGAGGTCGCCGGCGCCGGCG
>Ga0056121_1000088_pt1 | contig 44490 bp, 36 predicted proteins | sample WorMetHEROISLAND_FD_83872 | JGI IMG/M metagenome (GOLD analysis project Ga0056121, IMG submission 83872) | Marine gutless worms symbiont microbial communities from Max Planck institute for Marine Microbiology, Germany - Olavius sp. 1 HERON ISLAND ...
GCGTGGCCACGCTGGTCACCGACACGGTCATGCGCAGCCTGGCCGACCGCACCCGGCTGGCGGACGAGGCCCTGGCCTTCGCCGCGCGCCTGCGCGGGAGCGCGTAGCACCCATGTGGGCGGTGCTGCCGGTCAAGGCGTTCGCTGAGGCGAAGCAGCGGCTGGCGGGCGTGCTCGACGCCGGCCAGCGCGCGGCGCTGGCCAAGGCGATGATGCGCGATGTCCTGCGCGCCCTCGCCGCCACCCCGGCCCTCGAGGGCATCATGGTGATCAGTCCCGATCCTGCGGTCCTGGAGATCGGCGCCTCGTTCGGCGCCATCGGCGAGCGCGAGGCGCGGCCGACGGGATACAACCATGCCGTCGCCCAGGCGGCCGCGCGGGTGATCGCCGGCGCCGGCGACGGCATGCTGCTGTTGCCCGGCGACGTGCCGCTGGTCACGCCGGGCGACCTGCAGGAGCTGTTGCGGGGGCAGCCCGCGGCACCGGCGGCGGCCGTCGTCGGCGACCGTGGCCGCGGCGGCACCAATGCCCTGGTGCTGTCGCCGGCCGACCTGATCGCCCCGGTGTTCGGCGACGACAGCTTCGCCCGCCATTGCGCCGCTGTCCGCGCCGCCGGCGTCGAGCCGCGCACGCCGGCACTGCCGGGACTTGCGCTCGACATCGACCTGCCTGAGGATTTAGGACTCCTGCTGCGGCAGACGCAGGCGACCGAAAGCGGTCGCTTGCTGCAGGAGATCAACGCGACGACCCCGCTGGCGGGACCCGCCGGGAAATAGAACGCGTCACAGGGAGGGAACAGGTGCATCCAGTCGATGCCGGCGGACGGCTGACCGAGGCCGAGGCCCGTGCTCTGGCCAACGGCCAGCAGCTCGCCCCGCTGCTGCGCGAGGCCGCCGAGCGGCGCGACGCCGGCCATGGCCGGCTGGTCAGCTATTCGCGCAAGGTCTTCATCCCGCTGACCCAGCTGTGCCGCGACGTGTGCCACTACTGCACGTTCGCCCACCCGCCGCGGCGTGGCGAGCGCGCCTTCATGTCGCCCGACGAGGTGCTGGCGGTGGCCGAGGCCGGCGCCAGGGCCGGCTGCAAGGAAGCCCTGTTCACCCTGGGTGACAAGCCGGAACTGCGCTACCGGGTCGCCCGCGAGGAGTTGGCGGCGCTGGGCCACGACAGCACCCTGTCGTACCTGCGCGAGATGGCGCTCATGGTGTTCGAGCAGACCGGTCTGTTGCCGCACCTCAACGCCGGGGTGATGAACGAGCGCGAAGTGGCGATGCTGCGCGAGGTGTCGGTCTCGCAGGGATTGATGCTGGAATCGACCGCGCCGGCGCTGCGCCAGCGCGGTGGCTGCCACTTCGGTTCGCCCGACAAGGACCCCGCGGTGCGGCTGGAGACCATCGCCGCCGCCGGCCGCCAGGCGGTGCCCTATACCAGCGGTATCCTGATCGGCATCGGCGAGAGCCGGGCCGAGCGGATCGAGGCGCTGCTGGCGCTGCGCCGGCTCAACGACGCGCACGGCCACCTGCAGGAAATCATTATCCAGAACTTCCGGGCCAAGCCCGGCACCCGCATGGCCGCCTGGCCCGAGCCTTCGCTGGAGGAACTGACCTGGACCGTCGCCGTCGCCCGCCTGCTGTTCGGACCGGCGATGAACATCCAGGCGCCGCCCAACCTGAGCCCCGGCAGTGCCGCCGCGGGGGCGCTGGTCGATGCCGGCATCAACGACTGGGGCGGGGTTTCGCCGGTTACCCCGGACCACGTCAACCCGGAAGCGCCCTGGCCGCACCTGGCGGCGCTGGCCCGCGACACCGCCGCCGCCGGCAAGCAGCTGGTGGAACGGCTCGCCATCTATCCCGCCTATGTCCATGACGCCGAGCGCTGGCTCGACCCGGCCTTCCGCCCGGCAGTGCTGCGGCAGGTCGACGGCGACGGTCTGGCCCGCACCGACGACTGGAGCCCGGGCCAGCGCAGCGCGCCGCCGATGGCGATCCATGTCGGCAGCGGCCGCGGCCGCGATCTCGACCGCATCCTGCGCCGCGCCCGGCGCGGCGACGATCTGTCCGAGGACCAGGTGGTGCGCCTGTTCGCCGCCCGCGGCGGCGAGGTCGCCGAGGTCTGCCGGGCAGCCGACGCCCTGCGCCGGGAGGTCAACGGCGACATTGTGTCCTACGTCGTCGTACGCAACATCAACTACACCAACGTCTGCTACTTCCGCTGCCAGTTCTGCGCCTTTTCCAAGGGCAAGCTGAGCGAGAACCTGCGCGGCCGGCCGTACGACCTGGACCTCGACGAGATCGCCCGCCGCGCAGGCGAGGCCTGGGCCCGCGGCGCCACCGAGGTCTGCATGCAAGGCGGCATCCATCCCGAGTACACCGGCCAGACCTACCTGGACATCCTGGCGACGGTGAAGGCGGCAACGCCGGAAATGCACGTGCATGCGTTTTCGCCGCTGGAGGTCTACCAGGGCGCCCGCACCCTGGGCCTCGGGCTCGAGGCCTACCTGGAGCGCCTGCGCGACGCCGGGCTGGGCTCGCTGCCGGGCACCGCGGCGGAAGTGCTCGACGACGAGGTCCGCCGCATCCTCTGCCCCGACAAGGTCACCACCGCACAGTGGCTCGAGGTCGTGGAAGCGGCCCATCGCGTCGGTCTGCCGACCACGGCGACGATCATGTTCGGCCATGTCGACCGACCGCTGCACTGGGCCCGCCACCTGTTGCGCCTGCGCGCTTTGCAGCGGCGCACCGGCGGCATCACCGAGCTGGTACCGCTGCCGTTCGTGCACATGGAAGCGCCGATCTACCTGAAGGGGCAGGCGCGGATGGGGCCGAGCTACCGCGAGGCGCTGCTGATGCACGCGGTCGGCCGGCTCGCGCTCTATCCCTACATCGACAACATCCAGACCTCCTGGGTGAAGATGGGCGAGGAAGGCATCGCCGCCTGCCTCGACGCCGGCGCCAACGACCTGGGCGGGACCTTGATGAACGAGACCATCACCCGCGCCGCCGGTGCCGAGCACGGCGAGGAGATGCCGCCGGCACGGATGGAGGCGCTGATCCACCGCCTTGGCCGCGAGCCGCTGCAACGCACCACGATCTACCAGCCGGCCTCGGCGGAGCGCCAGGAAACCGCGCGCCAGGCCGCGCCGCTGAGCCAGGTGGTGAACACGCCGGCGACCCGCTACCAGCGCGAAGAGCGCGCCGGCGGGCGCCGGGCCCGGCTGATCCGCCCCGGCCTGGAGCCGGTCGCGGGCAGCGACTGAGCCGCGGCACGGTCCCAATTCTTCATCCTTCGAGACGCGTCCGGAGCTTGTCCTCGGGCGGGCGAAGCCCGACCCGTGGGGACGCTCCTCAGGATGAGGAAAATGTCAGCAATGGACACCTCATCCTGAGAGTCCGGCCGGAAAAGAGTGCAGTGTCTTCAAGAGTTTGGGTCGGTCCGGTCATCAGCTGAGGGCTGGCGAGGTCGGCACGGCATTGCCCGTCGCCCTGGATCCCGGATCTCCGCTTCGCTGCGTCCGGGATGACGATGGAAGAAAGCGCAAGTCCTTGCACTACGCCACCTTCGTCGTTCCCGCGAACGCGGGAACCCAGGGGCAACGCGTGCCGAAGGCGGCCGGCTGTTGTCGGCCCGACACCCACTCTCCCGGCGCTGCTGCGGACGTGGAGGCCCACTGTAAGTGCCTGCAATCAAAGAGATCATTTTCGGCCGTACTCTGAGGAGGCCGCGCAAGCGGCCGTCTCGAAGGATGTGTAGCCGGGGGCCGCCGTCGTGCCGGCGCTGCCTCTACCGGAGCGAAAGTGCCTCAGGCGTTGGCGTAGCCGGTGAACGCCGCCGGGACGCGGCGGATATCCTCGATCACGTCCGCCGGCAGATCGCCGGGGATCTCGGCCGAGGCGCTGGCGGAGATGGCGTCGGCGACGCCGGCGAAGCGTTCCGCCACCGCCGCGGCGATCTCGTCGTGCCGGCCGACGGCGGCGAACAGGCGGACGACGTCGTCGGAGACCTCGCCGGCAATGCGGTCCCAGGCGCCCTCGCGCACCATCCGGTTCAGCTTCAGCCCCAGATCCTCCAGGCCGTGCTGCTCCAGCACCGGCCAGTAGGCCCGGGTCGAGCCATAGAAGGCGACCCGGTAGCGCACCCAGTCGACCATCTTCGCCACCGTCTCGTCGTCGGCGCCGGTGGCGAGGAAGCCGCCGCCCGAGACCTCGAACCGGGCGCGCGAGCGCCCGCTGGCGGCCAGCGCGGCTTCGAGCCGCGGCAGCACCACGTTCTCCAGGTAGCGGCGGGTGCAGAAGGCGTGCAGGCGCACGCCGTCGCAGACCTCGCCGGCGACCTTCAGCATCGCCGGCCCGACCGCAGCGATGGTGACCGGCGGGGGCGGCGCCTCCATCGCCTCGGGCACGAAGTTCGGCGTCATCAGGGTGAAGCGATAGTGTTCGCCCTCATAGGCCAGGGGCGTGTCGTCCTTCCAGCAGCGCCAGATCGCCCTTAAGGCCTCGACGTACTCGCGCATGCGCGGCGCCGGCGCCGACCAGGGCACCGAAAAGCGGCGCTCGTTGTGGCCCTTCACCTGGCTGCCGATGCCCAGCACGAAGCGGCCGCCGCTGGCCGCCTGCAGATCCCAGCCGATGTTGGCGACCGTCATCGGGCTGCGGGCGAAAGCGATGGCGATGCCGGTACTGAGCTGCAGCCGCTCGCTGCTGGTCGCCGCCACCGCCAGCGGCAGGAACGGGTTGTGCCGGTTCTCCAGCGTGGTGACGCCGTCGTAGCCGTCGGCCTCGATCTGCCGGACCGCCGCCGGCACCTTCTGCAGGTTGTCCTGCGGCAGGGTGGTGAATACGCGCATGACGCCTCTCCGCTTGCCCGGCGCTGCCGGTCGGCGCACCGGTTATCGGCGCAGTGTCGCAGATGCCTGCCGGCCGGGCCAGACGACGACGCCGATTCCCGCTATGCTGGCGGCAACGAGAACGCAGGCAAGGCGACGGGAGGAACCTGCCATGGCAGTGAGCGTCGGCATGGGTCTGGCGACCTATCCGTTCGACGGCGTCGATGGCTTCTGGCGCTGGGTGCAGCTGTGCGAGGAAGGCGGCGTCGATTCCCTGTGGCAGACCGACACCCTGGTCTCCAAGGAACCGATGCTCGAATGCATGAGCGTGATGGGCGCCCTGGCCGGCGCCACGCGCCGCCTCAAGTTCGGCATGAACGTGGCCTCCGCGGGCCTGCGCGATCCGCTGCTCATGGCCAAGCAGTGCGCCACCATCGACGTCCTGTCCAAGGGCCGGCTGCTGCCGGCCTTCGGCATCGGCTCGATCCGCTCTGCCGACTGGAAGGCCTCCGGCCGGGCCACCAAGGGCCGGGGCAAACGCACCAACGAGGCGCTGGAGATCATGGCCCGCATGTGGCGGGGCGAGCAGCTGGAGTTCGCCGGCGAGTTCTATCAGTACGACGGCGTGGTGATCTCGCCGATCCCGGTGCAGCAGCCGCTGCCGCTGTGGGTCGGCGGCGGCTCAGAGGCGGCGATCCGGCGCACCGCCCGCTACGGCACCGGCTGGCAGGCCGCCTTCGAGACCCCGGTCGAGGCCGGGCGCGTGGTGGTCGCGATCCAGCAGGCGCTGAAGGAAGAAGGCCGCAGCTTCGATCACGAGCACTTCGGCACCGGCATCAACTACCGCTTCGGCGACTGGGAGGACGAGGCCGTGGCGGCAACGGCGCGGCGCTACGAACGCGTGTCGGGCGGACGCAATGCGCGTGAGGCGTTCGCCGTCGGCGACGCGGCGGAGATCGTCGGCCGCATTCGCGAGTATGTCGACAACGGCATCATCAAGTTCGTGCTGCGGCCGCTGAGCCGCGGCGACGACGACACCATCGCCCAGACCCGGCACCTGATCGCCGAGGTGCTGCCGGCCATCGCCGAGCTCAACGCCGAACGCGCCGCCGCCTGAACGCGGCGGCGAAATCAACAAACGTCAGGTACCGTCGAGGAGGACACCACCATGCGCGTGATCGCATCATTGCCCGTGGACGACTGGAAGGCCGCCGCCCCGGCGGCACAAGCGGCCGAGGAACTGGGCTATGACGGCGTGCAGAGCTCGGAGCTGGCACACGACCTGTTCGCGCCGCTGACCATCGCCACTATGGCGACCGACCGGGTCGAACTGGCCACCGGCATTGCCGTCGCCTTCCCGCGCAGCCCGATGGTCATGGCTAACCTGGCCTGGGACCTGCAGGCCAACTCCGGCGGCCGCTTCCATCTCGGCATCGGCACCCAGGTCAAGGGCCACAACGAACGCCGGTTTTCGGTGCCCTGGACCGGCTCGCCGGTGACGCGCATGCGCGAGTACATCGAGTCCTTGCGGGCGATCTGGCGCTGTTGGGAGAAGGGCGAAAAGCTCGCCTACGAAGGCGAGCACTACCGCTTTACCCTGATGACGCCGGAATTCTCGCCGCCGGCAAACGGCCTGCCCATGGTCCCGGTGTCGATCGCCGCGGTCGGCCCGGCGATGCTGCGCATGGCCGGCCGGGTCTGCGACGGCGCCCGCCTGCACGGCTTCTGCACCCGCCGCTACATCGAAAATGTCGCCATGCAGCGGATCGACGAGGGCCTGGCAGCCTCCGGCAAGCCCCGCCACAACTTCGAGATCTCGGGCGGCGGCTTCGTCGCCACCGGCGCCGACGACAAGGCGGTGGCGGAGATGATGGACTGGGTGCGCTACCGGGTCGCCTTCTATGGCTCGACGCGGACCTACTGGCCGGTCTGGGAGCAGCACGACCTGGTCGATCTCGGCGCCAAGCTGCACCGGATGTCGCTCGACGGCCAGTGGCAGCAGATGGCCGGCGAGATCTCCGACGACGTCGTCCGCCTGTTTGCCGCCGTCGGCCGCCATGACGAGATCGTCGGCGCCATCGAGGCCCGCTTCGGCGGCCTCGTCGACGCCATGCGGGTCAACTTCCCGAACCCGGCCGAGGGCGGCCTGTCGAAGGAACTGATCCAGGACATCCGTCGCATTCCCACGCCGTTCCAGGGCTTCCAGACCGACTGGACCGCCGCCGCGGCCTGACAAGGAGCGCCGTCATGACCGTCTCCATCGCTGCCGGGCGCCTCGAGGCGCTGATTGCCGAGGTGTTCGACCGCGCCGGCTGCTCGCGCGCCGAGGCCGAGCGTGTCGCCATGCGGCTGGTGCGGGCCAATCTCACCGGCCACGACAGCCATGGCGTGATCCGCACCTCGCGCTACGTCGACTGGCTGGAGGCCGGCATGTTCCTGGCCGACCAGGAGATCGAGGTGCTGTTCGAGAACGACGCCATGGCCATCGTCGACGGCCGGTACGGCTTCGGCCAGACCGTCGCCGAACAGGCCGTCGCGCTCGGCCTCGACAAGGCCCGCGCCCAGGGCATCGCCATCGTCGCCCTGCGCAACGCCGGGCATGTCGGCCGGGTCGGCGACTGGGCCGAGATGGCGGCCGAGGCCGGGTTCGTCTCCATTCACTTCGTCAACGCCCGCGCCAGCATCCTGGTGGCGCCGTTCGGCGGCACCGAGCCACGGCTGTCGACGGCGCCGTTCTGTGCCGGCGTGCCGCGCCCCGACGGACCGCCGGTGATCCTCGACTTCGCCACCTCGGTGGTCGCCGAGGGCAAGGTCCTGGTCGCCGCCAAGGGCGGCAAGCCGCTGCCCGCCGGCAGCCTGATCGACGGCGACGGCAGCCTGACCACCGACCCGGTGGCGCTCTACGGCAGCGCCGGCCCGGATGCCTTGACCCGCGAACGCAACGGCACCGGCGCGATCCGCGCCATGGGCGAGCACAAGGGCTCCGGGCTGGCGCTGTTCTGCGAACTGCTCGGCGGCGCGCTGACCGGCAACGGCACCACCGGGCCGTGGCCGGAACGCTTCGCCAACGGCATGCTGTCGATCTACCTGTCGGTCGCCGCCTTCGACCGCGGCGGCGGCTTCGCCGACGAGGTGAAGCGCTATATCGACTATATCCGCGAGACCCATCCGGCCGATCCGGCCAAGCCGGTGCTGGTGCCGGGCGACCCGGAACGGGCGACCATGGCCGAGCGAATCGCCGACGGCGTGCCCCTGTCGGACGACGCCTGGGCCTCCATTGCCGGCGCCGCCCGCAAGGTCGGGCTTGACGATACGGCGATCGAGTCGATCAGTGGCTGCAAAGCCTGAAGGCACGCCCTATGCTGTCGCCAAGATACGAAAATAACGGCGTCGACATTGGGGTACTGAGATGGCAAGCAGCGGTGGGGGCACCGCGCAGCCTCAAGGCGTGGCTGCAGCCGAGGCAGACGACAACGTCGTCCGGCTGACCGATCAGGGTGAGGCGGTCGCGCTCGAGCGTGGCGCAGACAGCGGCGAGCCCGTCTCGCCGCCGACCTTCGAGACCGAGATCGAGCTCAAGCTGGGCGTCGATCCGCTGCAGCTCGGCCGGTTCGAGAAGCTGCCGTTCTGGCAGGAGCTGGCCGCCGCACCGTCGCGACAGCTGATTTCGGTCTACTACGACACCGCGGACGGTGCCCTGGACCGCCTCGGTTACCGGCTGCGGGTGCGCAACAAGGACAGCGGCTTCGAGCAGACCCTGAAGCAGAGCGGCAAGGCCACCGGGCTGTTCAGCCGCGGCGAATGGACCTGCCGGCAGACCGGCAACGAGCCTGACATCGGCGCGCTGGGCGACGTGCCCCTGCCCGAGGAGCTGCGCGGCCTGCGCGGTGGCGATCTGTCGACGATCTGCCGGATCGACGTCGACCGCAAGACCACCATGCTGCAGCTGCCGGACGGTGGCAAGGCCGAACTCGTCCTCGACCTCGGCCAAGCGATGACCGACGGCAGCATCGTGCCGCTGGCGGAGGTGGAGCTGGAGCTCAAGGCCGGCGCACCAGGGCAGCTCTTCGCCATCGCCCATGAGCTCAACAAGCTCGCGCCGGTGCGCCTGCAGACCCGCAGCAAGCCGGAGCAGGTGCTCGACCGGCAAGGCGACGGCGGGCCGGCATGGAAGAAGGCCGGGCCGCTGAACCTGCGGGCCGATCAGAGCGTCGACGACGTGCTGGAGGCGATCTTCGCCTCGAGCCTGGCGCACCTTCTGGCCAACGAACGCTGCGCCCGGGAGCGCCAGCATATCGAGGGCGTGCACCAGATGCGTGTCGCCACACGGCGGCTGCGGTCGGCGCTGCGGCTGTTCCGCGAACTGCTGCCGGCGGAAACCAGCGCGGCACTCGACCGGGAGCTGAAGTGGCTGGCCGACACCCTGGGACCGGCCCGCGACATGGACGTGTTCCGTGACGAGCTGCTCGACGGCGTCGCCGTCGCGGTCGAGGACGACGAGGTGGTGAAGGCCCTGGAGCGCCGGGTGATCGAGCGGCAGGACGAGGCCTACGAGGCCGTCGCCGCGGCCATCGCCTCGCCGCGCTACACCGGCCTGGTGCTGGAGTTGCTGCGCTGGCAGGTGACGCGGGTCTGGCGGGAGCAGGCGCTGGACGCCAATTCGGCGCGGCTGTTCCAACCGATCGGCACGCTCGCCGGCGAACTGCTGGGCCAGGCCCACCGTCGCACCCGCAGGCGCGGGCGTGGCTTTGCCCGCCTGCCGCTCGCCGAGCGGCACCGCGTCCGCCTCGCCGTGAAGAAGCTGCGCTACACCGTCGAGTTCTTCGCCGACCTGTACGACGGGCCGGCCCATGCGCGCTACCTCAAGCGCCTGATGCGGCTGCAGGACGACCTCGGCCACCTCAACGATGTCGCCACCGCCGAACGCCTGCTGGCCGACGTGCTGGGGCCCCGGCCCAAACCGGCGCTGGCGCTGGCGGCCGGCTCGATCCTCGGCTGGCACCGCCGCGGCCTGCACGACGAGGAACGCAAGCTGGTACACGACTGGCGGCGCTTCGCCAAAGCCGGGGCATTCTGGTAGGCCCAGGCCGGATGAAGCGCCTGCTGCTGCTGCGCCACGCCAAGTCTTGCTGGGACGACCCGGAGCTGTCCGACTTCGACCGCCCGCTGGCGCCGCGCGGCGAGGCGGCGACGCCACGCATCGCCGCCTACATGGCCCGCAAGCTCCTGGCTCCGGAGCTGGCGCTCTGCTCGGCCGCGCAGCGTACGCGGCAGACCTGGACCCTGCTGGCGGCGGCGCTGCCGGCGCCGTGCCGGATGAAGCCGATGCGCAGCCTCTACCTGGCGCCGCCCAGCCGCCTGCTGACGACGATCCGGCGCACCCCGGACGGCATCGGCTGCCTGCTGCTGATCGGCCACAATCCCGGCCTGCACAGCCTCGCCCTGCAGCTTGCCGGCGACGGCAAGGCCAAGGCGCTGGCTCGCCTGGCGACGAAGTTCCCCACCGCCGCCCTGGTCCAACTCGACTTCGAGCTACCGAACTGGCGCGACATCGCCCCCGGCTACGGGCGCGTGGTGCGCTTCGTCCGGCCGAAGGATCTGCGATAGCCCGGCTCAGGCGACCCGGGGGACCATTTCGGCAAAGCGGTCGGCGAAGGCCAGCGCCTGGTCGCGCGCCCGCGGCGCCACCAGCACCACGCGGTCGACCCCCAGCTCCCGGTAGCGCAGAATCGCATCGCCGTCGGCCCCGTTGAAGGCGAACACGGAGACACCGATTGCCTCGGGATCGCGCCCGGCGGAACGCGCCCGCTCGCGCAGGTCGGCCATGCCGTCGGCCAGGTCGTCGATCAGGGTGTCGATGGGGATCCAGCCATCGCAGAAGTCGACCACCCGCTGGCGGGCGCGCGGCGTCGCGCCGCCGAACAGAACCGGCGGATAGGGCCGCTGGACCGGCTTGGGGTAGGAGATGATCGCCTCGAAGGCGACGAACTCGCCGTGGAAGCTCGCTTCTTCCTCGGTCCAGATCGCCTGCATCGCCCGCACCCGCTCCTCCAGCACCTTGAACCGGCGCTTGAACGGGGTGCCGTGGTTCTCCATCTCCTCGGCGTTCCAGCCGGCGCCGACGCCGAACACGAACCGGCCGCCGGACAGCATGTCGAGCGTCGCCACTTCCTTGGCGGTGGTGATCGGATCGCGCTCCACCAGCAGACAGATGCTGGTCCCCAGGACCAGCCGCTCCGTGACCGCGGCCGCCGCGGCCAGGGAAACGAACGGGTCGGCCATGTGATAGTAGGGTCGCGGCAGGTCCCCGCCCGAGGGATAGGGCGACAGGCGGCTGGCCGGGATGTGGGTGTGCTCGGGCACCCAGAAGGATTCGTAGCCGCGCGCCTCCAGCGCCCGGGCCATCTCGTCCGGGCGGATCCCATAGTCGGTATTGAAGCTGAAGATACCCAGTTTCATGGCGCGCCTCCGGTTCGCTTCCGTTGTCGGAAGCGATTGAAGCGCGCCGGCGGACCGTGGTCCAGCCGGCCCAAGCCGGGGGCTAACTCAACCGGTTTGCGGCGACGGGGGGGCGTCAGGTCAGGGCGGACCAGACGATGTTGCCGACGGCGATCCAGAACACGGCCGACAACGCCAGGCCGATCGACAGGCCCTTGAAGAAGCCCAGCCCGTTGTCGCTGCGAACGGCCGGGCCGGCATCGGTGCGGCGGGTTTCCGGCTGGACGAGTGCGATGGTCGCCATGTCATTTCTCCGCACAACTGCGGGGCGTTTGCTCCACCCCGGTCACCCTGCGAAGTGTCGACCGCAAACGTAAACAAACCGTTTGCGGCGTCTCGGGCCCTGTCGGACCCAAGCCGCGTGGCTCAGGCCGCCACGCCCTTCTGTTCCAGCAGGGCCCGGGCTTCGGCGAGCGAACCGATCAGCATGATTTCCGACGGCGCGAACTTCACGCCGTAGTTCTGCTCCAGCGCCAGCACCAGGTTGATGTGGCGCAGGCTGTCCCAGTTACGCGTCGTTTTCGGGCTGGTGTCGTCGCTGACCTCGTCGAGCGGAATCTCGAGGATGTCGGAAACGATCTGCTCCAATCCCTCCATCTCACACCTCCTTCGAGGCTACTCTCGCCTCTGTTGAACGATTGCCGCACCAGGCGGCGGTCAAAAGATCTTGTCGCGTACCGCCCGCGGCCAGCGCTGTGCGTCGAAGCCGTGCTGCACGAAGCCGGCCAGCACCCAGCGCTCGATGCCCAGGCCGATGCAGGCGGTGAAGGCCGGCACATCGGCCGCGGTGAAGTCGAAGCGGTCGCCGAAGAAGTTGCCGTGCAGATTGATCGACCCGCTGGCGATGCGGCGCAGCGTGCCGTCGTCCTTGTAGCCGACCGGCAGCATGATCTCGTTCTTCACCTCCTGGGCGCGCTGCCAGAAGGTCTTGGCGGCCGAGACGGTGGCGAAGAACGGGTCGGCGGCGGTCTCGATCTGGCAATCCAGGTCGAGCCATTCGGCCAGCTCGGCCACCAGCGGCATCGCCTGCTTGCGGCAGTCGGCGACATAGTCCTCGGCGCCGGCGAAGACGATCTCGCGGACGTTGAACTCCCACAGCCGGTCGAGACCGGAGACGTTGCGCGACTCGAACCGGAACACGCGGCCTCGCCAGGTCAGGATCTGACCGTCACCGTCGAGCTGCTGGCCCTTGAGGGTCGGGTAGCAGGGGAAACAGGCCGCCGGGTTGAGACACATGCCGGGCATGTGAATGTGATCGCTCGGCAACACGGCCGGCGAGTCACTCTCGGTGTTCATGGTGCGGAACTCCTCGATCGCGTCGAAGTCCTCGACCACGTGACCGACGAAGCAGACCGCGTTGGGATGGGAATCGAAGTAGCCGCAGCGCTTGAGCAGGTCGGCATCGATCATTGCCGGGAAGTCGCGCTCGATGACGTTGAAGCTGCCTTCGTAGAGCGCGCGGGCCCGGTGATCGACCAGCTTGGCTAGACGCAGCGCCGGACCGCTCAGGGCGACCCGGCCGTCGCCGTAGTCATGCAGCCAGCCGCGCTCCTGCAAGCCTTGGTGCACGCCGGTTTCGTAGGGCGCGCTGTCGCGCCGCTGGGTCTCCATGAACACCTTGGTGTCGAAGCTGTGCGTGCGCTTCATCATGGCGTCGAGGAAACGGTCGACCTTGCCCTGCACGTCCTGCTCGTGGGCCTGGTCGTTGACCTCGACACTGACCTCGGTCCGCTCTGGATTGACCACCAGGCGGCTCAGGTGCGGTGAGATGAAGGCCGCCTCCTTTTCGATGTCGGAGGCCAGCACGTCATCGATCTGCCGGGGCAGTTTCACGAAGATGGTCATGTCGGGTCTCTTGCTGTCAGCGCGGTTAGAACTGGTAGTAGATGAAAGCGGTCTCGCCCGTGGCGAGGCCGATGCCGAGGGTCAGCACGGCGGCGCAGGCCATCGCCCAGCGTGGCGACGGGCGCCACTGCAGCCAGCGCGACAACGACAGTTCCTCGTAGTCGGCCGGGTCCGAACTGATGGTGTGGTTGAACAGGATCTGCTGCGTGTTCGGCATCATCAGGGCGATCGCGAACAGCACGGTGATGAGGCCGACGGCGGGGGCGTAGTCGACGTCGACAGCGGCCGCTACGGTGGCGCTGGCCCAGCCGGGCTCGATGCCGCTGGCCCCGGTCATCGCCGTCAGGATGGTCAGGGCGGTGCCGACGTCCTGGGCGCGGAACACCACCAGGCCGACGATCACCACGGCCATGGTCAGCAGCCAGCCCAGCGCGTCCGGCAGTTCCGGCGCCTTCGACTGGCGCCAGGCGTGATTGACGGCCATCGCCAGGCCGTGAATGGCGCCGAAGACGACGAAGGTCCAGCCGGAGCCGTGCCAGATGCCGGCCAGCAGGAAGGTGAAGAACACCGGCACCGCCGTGGTCGCGAGGAAGCGATGGACCGCGCCGTAGCGGCCGATCAGGGCGCGCCGGGTGTTGGCAACCGCCAGCGGCGCATACAGATAGCTGGTGAAGAACCGGGTCATGGTCATGTGCCAGCGCCGCCAGAAGTCGGTGATGCTGGTCGCCTTCAACGGCGAGTTGAAGTTGAACGGCAGCTTCAGGCCGAACAGCAGGCCGATGCCCAGGGCCATGTCGGAGTAGCCGGAGAAGTCGAAATAGAGCTGCACCGTGTAGGCCAGCGCACCGATCCAGGCGAGGCTGAGTGCGGGAACCGCGCCGGCGGCCGCGCCGTCGAACACGGCATCGGCAAACGGGGCGACGCTGTCGGCAAGCGCCAGCTTCTTGAACAGGCCGAAGCCGAACACCGTCAGGGCGACGGTGAGCCGCGTCAGGTCGAACGGCCGTCGCGCGGCGTCGGCGAACTGCGGCAGCATATCGCGCTGCAGCACCAGTGGCCCGGCGGTGACGTAGGCGAAGAACGAGCCGAACAGGAAATAGTCGAGGAACCGCACCTGTTTGACCTGGCGGCTGTAGACTTCGACCAGGAAGCCGATCTGGATGAAGGTGAAGAACGACACGCCAACCGGGATCAGCAGGTAGATGTGCGAGTAGCTCTCGCCCGACAGCCAGTTGATATTGTCGATGAAGAAGTTGGCGTACTTGAGGTAGCCGAGCAGCGCCAGGTTGGCGGCGATGGCGGCAAAGAAGATCGCCTTGCGCAGGCCGGGCCGTTCATTGCAGGCGATGATCGCCTGACAGAACAGGAAGTTGCTGCCGACCGACGCGACCAGCAGCAGGCCGTGGGCCCAGCTCCACTGCGCATAAAAGAACACCGAGGCCAGCACCAGCCAGGCGAGGCCGGCGCGCGCGCCCCAGAAGTGGTGCACGGCGACGTAGACGATGAAGCACACCGGCAGGAAGCCGAGCATGAATTCGAGCGAATGGAACAGCATCGGTGCGGTTGAACTCCGTTACTTCGCTTTCTTCGACGCGCGCCGCTGTCGGACGTGATCCGTTGGGACCGCCGGTCTCGGCCGTCCCGGCGGCCGTCAGGGTTTGATCTGCGCCCTGACCTGCTGCAGCAGCAGGCCCAGGCAGGTGGGATTTCCGTGCTCGGAGTCGATGTACATGCTGGCAACGCAGCCGACGTCGCGCGGATCGAAGCTGCCGGCGGTGCGGGTGTCGTAGTCGGCGGCCAGGCGCTGGGTCAGCGCCGCCACCGCAGCCAGGCCTTCGGCATAGGCGCTGCCGGCAACCGCATCGTAGAATTGCGGGTTGAACGGCGGATGCACCAGGATCACGTCGACGCCTTCGCGCTGCAGCAACGCCAGCAGGCGCTCGATCGACTCCACCGCCAGCGGATCGATGTCCGGCGCCCGGTCGCGCACGTCGGCGGCCATGCCCAGTGACAGCGCCTTGGTCCGCTCCGGCGTGTAGCCGGCGGCGTGCTCGCGCGACCACAGGATCGAGCCGTCGGCCATTAGCACGTCCAGGCCGTCCGAGGGCGCCGGCACGTTCGGCCCGGGCACCTGCTCGGCGGCCATCAGCCGCTGCAGGTGGGCGACGGCCGTGGGCAGCGAGAACAGATCGATGACGGGTTGCTTCCAGTAGTCCTGCCACCAGGGCCGGCGCGGCAGATCGAGCCGTTCCTCCATCATCCGGAACTCGGGGATGAACGGCAGCCAGAGGAAGTCCGTGCGGGCGTCGACCCGGGCGAAGGTGCTGTCGCGAATGGTGATCGCCAGGGTCTTCGGCAGCCGGCCGGCGACCAGCAGCAGTTCGACCATCGCCATGTGGTCGTCGTAGTAGTCGCGGTGGACGTGGCCGTTGAAGTAGTCGATGCCGGGCATCAGCCCGGCATGGGCTTCCTGCCAGTGGCTGGCGCCGAGGACAATCAGCTCGGGCGTCTTCGTCATCTGCGCGATCTGCGCCCGGCGGATGCCGCGGATGTCGATGTTGAGATCGAAGAAGCCGTAGTTGCCGCCGGCCAGTAGCACATCGGCGATCTCGGCTTTGGCTTCGGGCTCGTGCACCCAGGGCGACAGCAGCCGGTTGGCGAAGTCGACCGCACCCATCAGCACCAGGATCAGCAGCCCCAGCATCGCCAGGTACTTGCCGTAGGCCTGGGCGTCGTCGCCCGACGCCGCGGCCACGGTCGCGGCCCGGTCCTGCCGGCCGCCGGCGGCGCTGTGCGCCGCCTGGTCTGCAACGCTCTCTGACCTGGGTTGGACGGTCTGGGACGCCGCACCTGACTGCATCTGTACTCCCCCGTGCGCCGCAAAATGGGCTCGAAAAAAAGCGCTCACCCTCGGAGCGCCTCGCCCCGGGAGAATGGCGCGCAAAGCCATAAGAATCGGTAAAGAGCGGCCTTACCTTTATCGTGTTGCGGCGCAAAAAAGACCGCGCGCAGCGGCCACGCGAGTGTGCCGGAGCGGGACATCCCGATCCGGGACACCGGCGTGCCGATTTGACACCACCGGCAGCGGACATGATGAACCGGCGTCGTTAACGGCAGCCGGAATCCGCGCAGGCGCGCGGCCACGGCCGGTTGGCAGGCTTCCTGCACAGCACCCTGTTGCCCCGGGGTTGCGCCGGACACCGTCGTACGCGGCAACCGGGGGCAACAGGGGAATTGGGGAATGCCAATGTCGCAGACACTGAGCAACGAGCAGATCGCCCGCTGCATCCGCATGGTCCGCGGCCTCGCGGCAAAGTGCGGCGACCCGTCGCGGGACAATGCCGTGGTGCTCGACGGCGAGCTGATCTACGAAAGCCGCATCGAAGCCGCCGTCGCCGGCGAGGTGGGAACGTCGACGCGGACCGAGCGGATCTATTTCCGCGATCTCGAGGAGGCCTCGATCGGCATCACAGAGTTCGAGACCCACGCCGGCGAGACCCGCGGCCAACGCACCACGAAGTTCACGCTGGAAGGTCACTTCGACCAGCTCGACGAATGCTCGCACCGGCTGATGCTTTACCTCGCCGACCACGGCTGCCAGGTCTGACAGGCGGCCACAGGGCCCTCGGCATGCATGTCCCCTGCACGCCCCGACTCGTAGCCCCACCCGGCACCGACCCGCAGTAGGCGGCACGGCGCCCGGGTGCGGGCGCGCGTCGCCCCCAGCGAACGCTAAACCAGTCGGTCCTTCGGCAGGATCAGGTTGACCACGGTGCCGACGCCCGGCCGGCTGTCGACTTCGAGGCGGCCACCGTGCAGTCGCACCAGGCCTTCGGCGATCGGCAGGCCGAGACCGGCACCATGATGGCTGCGGCTCTCGGCCGCCTCCGCCTGGCCGAACGGACTCAGCAGATGCTCCAGGCGCTCCGCCGGAATGCCGGGGCCGGCATCGGAAATGGAGATCGTCGGCCCCTCGCCCTCCGACAGCCACGTCGACACGACGATCAGCCCGCCGGGCTCGGAGAACTTCACGGCGTTGTCGACGATCGACATGATCGCCCGGCGCAACTTGCGGACGTCACCGCAGAACGACAGCGGTCCATCGTCCAGAGCAAGCCGCAACGATAGCTGCTTGGCGGCGATCGCGTCGGCGAAGTCGTCGGCGACCCGGCGCACGACGTCGTTCAGGGCGAAGGTCTCCTCGATCAGGACGCCGCTCTGGCCACTCAGCTGCGCCATCTCCAGGGTCTGGTCGATGATGTGCTGCAGCTGCTTCGCGCCGGAGACGATGTCCTCGGCATAGCCCTTGTAGGCGTCGTTGCCGAGCGGGCCGAGCACCTCCCCCCGCATTGCCTGGGCGAAACCGATGATCGCGTTCAGCGGGGTCTTCAGCTCGTGGCTCATGTTGGCCAGGAAGGCGGACTTGGCGTTGTTCTCGGAATCAGCCAGGGCGGCGGCGCGGGCAAGCTCGGCAGAGCGGCGCTCCCGCTTGAGCGTCTGGGTGATGTCCTCGCAGGTGGTGACCGACAGTCCGAAGGCGACGGGCTGGTGATTGACCGCAATGGTGCGGCCGTCGCGCAGGTGCTGCTGGTAGGTCGAGGTGGTGCGCGAGGTAATCTGCAGCAGCCGTTCCGACAGGGCCCGCCGGGCTTCGGCGTCGCCGTAGTTACCCAGGGCAATGGAGTGCTTGAGGATCTCCTCGATCGACACGCCGGGCCGGACCACCGTGTCCGAGAAACCATAGATGTCGCGGTAACGGGCGTTGCAGATGATCAGGTGCCCGTGCGCATCGAACATGGCGATGCCGTGCTTGGTGTTGTCGAGCGCGACCTCCAGCAGATCGCTGTAGTCCTGCGGCGACGCGGAGGCAACGGCGCTATCGGCGGCCGACACCCGTCGGTCGGCGGCGCCCCGGCCGTCTCCGTCGAGGGGCGATCTGCGCTCGTAACTCATGCCACTGCCGTCGTGCCGGGGCCCGCCGGCGCGGGTCTCAGGCGGCGTCGAAGCCGATCGCTCTGACCTTGCGCAGGACAGGCGTCGACAGCAACGGCATGACGAAGGCCGAGACCTGGACGATGGCCAGGAAAGTCAGCAGGGCCGGATCCGTCGCCCCGGACAATGCGGCGATCAGCAGGCCGACATTGCGGTAGCCGGAGAGCAGGCCGATCGTCAACGAGGTCTTGAAGCCGGACTTCACGAACAACGAGGCGCCCAACAGCTGCAGCAAAGGGTTGAGCAGGAAGCCGCACAGCACGGCGATGAGCACGAACGTCGGGTCGGCCACCGCCATCGCGGTAACCCCATCCATCATCGCCGTCGCCAGCAGGGTCAGGGCGATGACCGACAGCGAATCGATGGTCGACTGGCTGTGCCGGGCCAGCCGCGAGGGCAGCCTGACCCGGCGCAGGGTCATGCCGATCGCAAAGCCGAGGCCGATGATCAGCGCCAGCCGGCTCATCAGCTCGCTGACGCTGATGTCCAGCTCCGGTCCCAGCAGCAGGTGCGCGAGCATGCTGATCGTCAACGGCGCCAGCAGATGCGCGCCGATGGCGATGACCAGCGCCAACAGCGAGTCCAGTCCCAGCAGAAAGGCGATCGCCGGCGCCGCCAGCAACGGCGGCGACAGCGCGGCCAGGATCATGCCGTCGGCAATCGCCGTCGGCAGGCCGAACGGCACCAGGACGATCTTGGTTTCCAGCGCCACGAACAGCGGCGACAGCACCAGCAGGCAGAACAGCAGGCCGGTGACCATGCTCGGCCGGCGCAGGTGACCGCTGACCTGGCGCAGGTCGGCCTGCAGCAACGCCAGCACCAACGTCGCCACCAGCAGGTGCGGCAGGAACGGCCGCAGGGCGTGGGCCACTTCGGGAATGGCGAAGCCGCAGACGACGCCGCCGACGATCACGAAGCGGCCGTAGGCCCTGACCCATGACGGCGCCAGCTCGCCGTTATCCATCGTCCCCGCTTCGCCGAGGGCAGTGCTCTCGGTTTCGTGGGTGCGCAACTGGTCGACCTCGTCGCGAACCTGATGCCAGATGCCGTCCGACGCCGCGGGTGTCGTCGCATCGTCAGCGCCTGCGCGCGAGGGGTTCTGCTGGTCAGCTGGAAACTCGTGGGACATAGCAATAGCCGGGACCGTTCATGGGTTGGCGGATCGGCGGCGAAGCTGGCACGCCAGGCTTTAAGAAACGGTTAGATGAGGCCCGCATTCATCATTACTCCGCCGCCTGCCATCGCCGGTTGCACCCCGGCAAAGGGCACGTCCAACAGGCTTAGAGGATTCTTAACTGGGCCCTTGCTATCCCTAGACGGCGCCTGAAGGGACGGATGTTTGCGCTTCGAACAGCTGTTGCCTGGCCAATCCCGCAACGCAAACGGTGGTCTCATGGCCTCCTTTCAGTCCCACCTCCTACCGCCCGAGTTGCCCGCCGATACCGCCGCGACGGGGGAGAGCGGCACCTCATGAACGTGTTGACCATGACCGGTGCCGAGGCCGCGGACGGGCCCGTCTCCGCGCCCGAGGCGACGCCTGTCGGCTTTGCCCTGTTCGATGCCGGGTTGCGGCTGATCGCCTGGAACGGGCCCTATTTCGAGATTCATCAGATCCCCGAGGCCTTCGCCCACAGCGGCCGGCCGTTCGAGGATTTCGTTCGCTTCCGCTGCGCCCAGGAGCAGCTGAAGATCGGCGAGACCGAGCGCCGCACCAACGGCGCCCTGGCCGACGTGAAGAGCGCGCAGCCGCATCGCTGGCAGTACAGCCGCGACGACGGCATGGCGGTGCACAGCCTCGCCGTGCCGCTCTATGGCGGCGGCCTGGTCGATGTCTGCGCCGTGCGGCCGCCCGATGCCGACGTCGAGGGCTTTCTCGAGCAGCACGCCGCCTTCTGCAGCCGCTCCGATGTGCTCGACGCGCTCGATTGCATGGCCGACGGCCTTGCCCTGTTCGACACCGACGACCGGCTGGTGTTCTGCAACGACAGCTTCCGCGAGTACCACGAGCGCGTCGCCGACCGGTTGCTGCCCGGCGCCAAGTACGCCAACCTGCTGGGCGAAGCGTTCGAGACCGGCCAGTATGTCGCCGGCGAGCACGACGCCGAGAGCATCTACAAGCTGCACAAGCAGGTCTTGAAAGGCAGCCTGCAGACGTTCGAAATCGCCCTGGGCGACGGCCGCTGGCTGCATTGCAGCGAGACCAAGACCGCCGACGGCAACACCATCTCCATCCGCTCGGACATCACCGAGCTGAAGCGCCGCGAATCCGAGCTGACCAAGCTCAGCGATGCGCTGCGGATGCAGAACCTGCATTTCGACACGGCGCTGAACAACATGGTGCAGGGCTTGTGCCTGTTCGATTCCGAACAGCGCCTGATCGTCTGCAACCAGCGCTACCTCGATATGTACGGCTTCTCGGCCGAGGTGGTGAAGCCGGGCATCAAGCTGCGCGAGATCATGGAGTACAGCATCTCGCTCGGCAACTACCGCTCCGACGACGCCGCCCGCGCCCTGGCCAGCCGGCCGCAACAGGCCTCGCAGGTCGAACAGTCGATGCTCGAGCAGTGGCTGCGCGACGGCCGCGTCATCGCCGTGCTGCACCAGCCCATGGACGGCGGCGGCTCCGTCGCCACCTACGAGGACATCACCGAACGCAAGCGCGCCGAGCAGCGACTGCGCGAGCACGCCGCCGACCTGGAGCGGCGCAATCGCGAACTGCAGGACTTCGCCTACGTCGCCTCGCACGATCTGCAGGAGCCGTTGCGCAAGATCGAAGCCTTCGGCGACCGGCTGCAGACACGATATGCCGGCGACCTGGACGAAAGCGGCCAGCTCTACATCGAGCGCATGCAGAGCGCTGCCGGCCGCATGCGCACGCTGATCGACGACCTGTTGTCCTACTCTCGGGTGTCGACGCGCGAGGAGCCGGTCGAGCAGTGCGACCTCAACAGGATCGCCGCCGACGTGGTCTCGGACCTGGAGATCGCGATCGGGGAAAACGACGCGCAGATCAAGATCGGCAATCTGCCCACCGTCGCCGGCACGCCGACGCACATGCGCCAGCTGTTGCAGAACCTGATTTCCAACGCCCTCAAGTTCTCGCGCGAGGGCGTGCAGCCGGAGGTCTCGATCACCGGCCAGTACATCAGCGAAGCCGATCCGGACAACCCCGGCGCCGAGCGCGACCTCTGCGAGATCACCGTGGCCGACAACGGCATCGGCTTCGAGGAGAAGTACGCCCAGCAGATCTTCGGCATCTTCCAGCGCCTGCACGGGCGCAGCGCCTATGAGGGTACCGGCATCGGCCTGGCGACCTGCCGCAAGATCATCGAGCGTCACCGCGGCACCATCGAAGCGCACGGGGTGCCCGGCGAGGGTGCCACCTTCCAGATCCGCCTGCCGGTCAGCCAGCCGAACAATGGAGGCGATGATGACGTCGTCGAGTGAGCGTATCGGGATCGTCGTTGCCGAGGACGACCCCGACGATCGCATGCTGATCGAGGATGCGTTCAACGAGAACTGCATTCCCACGCAGATCCAGTTCGTCGGCGACGGCGAAGAGCTGCTCGCCTACCTGCGCCGCGAGGGCGAGTTCTCGCAGCTGAAAGGCCAGCCCTATCCGAGCCTGATCCTGCTCGACCTGAACATGCCGCGCATGGACGGCCGCGAGGCCCTGCAGCAGATCAAGTCGGACAAGGAGCTGTGCACCATCCCGGTGGTGGTGCTGACGACCTCGCGTGCCGAAGAGGACATCGTCCGCACCTACTGCTCCGGCGTGAACTCGTTCATCTCCAAGCCGGTGACCTTCGAAGGCCTCGTCGAACTGGTCAAGATCCTGGTTCGCTACTGGCTCAACACCGTCCAGCTGCCGCCCGAGTGCTCAAGGTAGTGCCATGATCAAGTCCGATCTGACCCGTTGCCTCCTGGTCGAGGACGACGAGGACGATTTCCTCCTCATCGAGAGCATCCTGAGCGACATCGGCTCGGGCAGCCATGAAGTCGAATGGGCCTCCGACTACGACCAGGCCGCGGAGAAATTGGCGGCCAGCCAGTTCGAGGTCTGCCTCGTCGACTACCGGATCGGCGCCAAGACCGGCCTCGACTTCATCCGCGAGTCGATCAACAGCGGCTCGCGGGTGCCGATGATCCTGCTGACCGGCCTGGCCACGCGCGACCTCGACCTGGAAGCTTCGGAGGTCGGCGCCTACGATTTCCTCGACAAGGGCGACCTGACGCCGAGCCTGGTCGAACGCTCGATCCGCTATGCCGTCGCCCACGCCAAGCAACGCCAGGCGGTGGAAGAGCAGACCGCGCTGCTCAAGGCGACGCTCGAGCATACCGGCGCCGGCATCGCCGCCTTCGACGCGGCCATGAACCTGGAAACCTACAACCAGCGCCTGCTGGAGATCCTGGGCATCGCCGATCCCGACGACGAGGCCGCGGACGCACCGATGCCCGCACCCGACGGTCCGGGCAGCATGATCACCGAGCGGCTGGGCAACCTTGCCCTCGACCGCAACGACCGGCTGGAAGTCACCGCCATCGACGGCCGCATCATCGAGGCCCAGCACAACCTGGCGCCGGACGGCCGGCACGTCGTCATCTGCCTGGACATCACCGAGCGCAAGCAGCTCGAGGAGCACCTGCGCGAGAGCCAGAAGATGGAGGCGGTGGGCCACCTGACCGGCGGCGTCGCGCACGAGTTCAACAACCTGCTGACGGCGGTGATCGGCAGCCTGGAGATGATGAACGACCTCATGCCCGAGGACGAGATGCTCCAGGGCCTGCAACGCACGGCGATGCGCGGCGCCACCCGCGGCGCGGAGCTGACGCAACGGCTGCTGGCGTTCTCCCGCCGCCAGACCCTGCAGCCGGCCAGCACCGACCTGCAGGAACTGGTGGTCGAGGCGAAGGAGATCATCCGCCGCACCGTGCCCGAGACGATCGCCATCGAGACCCAGGTGCCGGAAGGCGTCTGGCCGGTGTGGGTCGATATGGGCCAGCTGGAGAACGCCCTGCTCAACCTGTCGATCAATGCCCGCGACGCGATGCCGGACGGCGGCTCGGTCACCATCGGCGCCGACAACCTGGCGCTGAGCGCCGACGACCTGGCGGGCCATCCCGAGGTCGCGGCGGGCGACTATGTCGCCGTCTGGGTGCGTGATACCGGCGAAGGCATCCCGCAGGAGATCATGGAGCGCGTGTTCGAGCCCTTCTTCACCACCAAGGAGGTCGGCCAGGGCACCGGTCTGGGGCTGAGCATCGTCTATGGCTTTGCCGAGCAGTCCGGCGGCTTCGCCGAGATCAACAGCACGCCCGGCGAAGGCACCACGGTCAGCCTGTTCCTGCCACGCGCCCAGCAGAGCGAGGTGCGCGCCAGTGCGCCGACTGCGACAGAGCAGCCCAAGGGCAACGAAACCGTACTGATGGTCGAGGACGACGCGCTGGTGCGCGAAGCCACCGGCACCATGCTGCGCGGCCTGGGCTACGACGTCATCGAAGCCGAAGACGGCCCGGCGGCGCTGAAGATCATCGAAAGCGACACCCGGCTCGACCTGCTGTTCACGGACGTCGTGATGCCCGGTGGCGTCAGCGGCACCATGCTGGCCGACCAGGCGCGCCAGCACCGGCCCGAGCTGCGGGTGATCGTCACCAGCGGTTACTCCGACGAGGTGATCCAGCAGGACGGTTTTGCCCTCTACGGCGTGCGCCTGCTGCACAAGCCCTACACCCTGCAGGAGATGGCCTGCACACTGCGCGAGATCCTCGAGGCGCCGGCCGACAAGCCGCTGCTCGCTGCCGGCGGGGCCGCGGCCAGCTGACCGGCGCCCGCCGCAGGCGCGGGCGTCCCGCCGCCCGGGGCGTCAGCCCCGTCCCAGATAGGGCATCTTCGTCGCCATCACCGTGATGAACTGCACGTTGGCGTCCAGCGGCAGGCCGGCCATATAGACGATCGCCTCGGCCACGTGCTGCAGATCCATCAGCGGCTCGGCCTTGATGCTGCCGTCGGCCTGGGGCACGCCATCGGCCATGCGCGCCGCCATTTCCGTCTCGGCATTGCCGATATCGATCTGACCGCAGGCAATGTCGTACTTGCGGCCATCCAGGGCCGTGGACTTGGTCAGGCCGGTGATCGCGTGCTTGGTCGCGGTGTAGGGCGCCGAGTTGGGACGCGGCGCGTGGGCCGACACCGACCCGTTGTTGATGATCCGGCCGCCCCGGGGGTCTTGTGCCTGCATCACCCGGAACGCCTCCTGGGTGCACAGAAAGGCACCCGTCAGATTGATGTCGACCACCGCCCGCCACTGCGCCACCTCGAGCTCCTCGAGCGGGATGCCCGGGGCATTGATCCCGGCATTGTTGAACAGCAGGTCGACCCGGCCGAAGCGTTCGCGGGCGGCGGCGAACAGGGCGGCGATCGAGTCCGCATCGCCGACGTCGGTGGGCACGGCCATGGCACGCTCGGCGGCGCTGCCGGACAACTGCGCGGTTTCCTCCAACGGCTGTTGGCGGCGTCCGGCCAGGGCCACCGACCAGCCGTCGGCCAGCAGCGCCAACGCGGCGCCGCGGCCGATGCCGGAACCGGCGCCCGTTACGATCGCGATCCTGTCCTGCCCGCTCATGGTTCAGACCTCCCTGTCGTCGGCCGCCTGCTGGCCGCTTGCCCTGGTTTCCGCCACTGGCGCGGCAGCTTGGACCCGGCCGCGGGCGAGCGCAAGGATGCCGCCCGGGGCGGTCGCGGGCGGCGTTAACCTTGGCAGCCGTTAACCGCCCCTCTTGACGCTTTGCTCACGCGGGAACGGCAGACTTGCGCCGAGGAGGACTGAGCCCGATGGGTAAGGTTGTTGCATTGCGCAAACTCGACCCGGCGCAGCCGGTGGCTGCCGTGCCACGGCCGCCGCTCGTGATCAGCCTGACACCGACCTGGTTTCGCTACCCGCTGGGCGACATCAGCGCGCCGGAGCTGCTCGAGGTGCTCGACATCTGGTTCGCGCTGGCCGGGCCGCAGGGCCAGTTTCGCCTTGGTATCGACGGCAACGAGGAGTCGCTGCGTCTGTGCCGGCCGTTGATGTCGGGCTGGTCGACGATCGTCCGCGTCGACCGCGGGCTGCCGCCGACGGAATGGCGTTTCGCCCATTGGGGTCCGGGCTTTCGCAACGAGCACGACGTGCATTTCCTGTGCGGCAAGGTCGGCCAGTTGCCGGTGCCGCAACTCATGGATGGCATTGACGCCTCGTTGCGCGAATGCCTGGCGCAACCGGACCCGGCGGTCTATCGCATGGTGGGCCTGGGTCCGAAAGGCGCGGTGGTCTACGACAGCCTGCGCCTGCCGATCGTCAACCCGCACGGCCGCGTGGTCAGCTTTCTGACCAAGTCGCACTGCTATGTGAGCATCGCCGGGTCCACCGACGAACTCTGACGTCCACGCCGCGACCGGGCGTGCATTCGGTGAAGCTGGAATTGCGACCTGTTGACCCGGGCTTTCGCCGGGCGACGGCCGGCGCATATCCCGCACCCCACGACGCCGTCGCGTATCTAACGTTTTTTTAGGGCTCGACGCATATATCAGACAGCACTGATATCCCCGCGCGTGCCTGAAACCCAGGATGCGGACCGCCAAATGACTCCCCAGGAACTGCTGCAACACCTGAAGGCCCACGAGGGCTGGCTGAAGCGAAGGCCCAAGGGCCGCCGGCTCGACCTGTCGATGGCCGACCTGCAGGGCTTCGACTTCAACACCTCGAACCTGCAGTCAGCCAAGCTGGTCGGCGCCAAGCTGGGCAACTGCGATCTCTCCAATGCCGACCTCAGCTACGTCGACGGCTTCGGCGCCTCGCTGGAGATGGCCGACCTGACCAACTCCAACTGCTTTCGCGCCAACCTGCGCGGCGCCAACTTCCATCGCGCCATCCTGCAGGGCACCAACCTGCGCGAAGCCGACTTGCGAACGGGCCTGCTGCTGAACGGCGATGGCGACAACGTGCACAAGACCCCGGCGATCCTGGCCGGCGCCGACCTGGAGAACGCCGACCTGGCCGATGCCATCGCCTCTTTCGCCAATTTCTCCGGCGCCATGCTGAAGGACGCCGACTGCAGCGGCGCCCTGCTGGACGGATGCGATTTCTCCAACACCGACCTCACCGGCGCCAACTTCGAACGCGCCAACCTGAAGGGCTGCGATCTGAGCGGGGCCACCCTCTCGGAGGCCAATCTGGCCAACGCCAACCTGTCGGGTGCGAACCTGATGGGCGCCGACCTGGCCGGCGTCGACCTCAGCTGCAGCTGGGTCTACGACACCAAGATCGACCCTCAGTTCCGCGGCGACCTGCCACCCACGGCGCCGGGCGACGACGCCGCGAGTCGGATCGAAAACGCCCTGAACGAGCATGACACCTGGCTGAAGACCGACGGCGACGCAGGCAGGCGCTGCGACCTGCAGAACGCCGAGATGTCCGGCCTGGACCTCTCCGGACGCTCGCTCGACGGCGCCAACCTGCGCGGGGTCGACCTGCGCGGAGCCCGGCTGTGCGGCACCCGCTTCGTGCTCGCCGACCTGTCCGGCGCCAACCTCGAGGGCTGCGATCTGCGTCGTGCCGTGCTCGATGGCGCCAACCTGCGCGGTGCCAACGTGTCGAACGGCAACCTGAGCGACGTCAGCTTCGCCTCGGTCGAGATCATGGGCGAGGACGGCACCGCCACGGGGCGCGCCTGGGCGGCCAACCTGACCTCGGCCGACCTGACCGCCAGCATCCTGCTCAGGGCCAAGTTCCTCTATGCCAACCTGAACGACGCCAACTTCGCCCGCGCCAACCTGAACGAGGCAGACCTCAGCGGTGTCCGGGCCAACGGCGCCAACTGGGAGGGCGCCAAGCTGAACGGCGCCATCCTGCCGGACAACATCCAACCCAGCCCGACCTGACCGGCATCCTGCCGCTTAGCTTTCGCCGACCGCGTCGAGAAACTCGCGCAGCGCGCGACTGCAGGCAGCGGCATGGGAGAACGGCAGGCCATGCCGGCTCTGCGGAAACACCGTGAGGCGGGCATCGGCAAGCCGGCGGTGCAGTTCCGCCATCACCGGCACCGGAATGAACGGGCTCGCGTCCGGGTGCAGCAACAGCACCGGCAGCTCGATTGCCGCCAGCGCAGGCGTCAGATCGGTGCCCACCAGTGCATCCAGCACGGCGAGCACGGTCTCCGGGTCGCTGCCGGCCTGGACGGCGTGGAACCATGCGGCCGCCGCCGCCGGCAGGGCATCTTCATGGAAGCGCGCCGCCATCATCCGCGCTGACCAGGCGGCCATGCCCTCACCCTCGATCACCGCACGCCAGAAGTCGACGTGCTCGACGGCACTGCCGAGGTGGGCGCCGTTGCACACGGTCAGGGTGCTGAGCCGCGCCGGTGCCGCGATCGCGACCTGCAGGGCGACGGTGCCACCAACCGATTCGCCGACGAGGTGGAAGCGGGCCAGATCCAGGCCGTCGGCAAGCGCCAGCACGTCGGCGGCCAGGCCGGGCACGGTGATGGCCGCACCAACAGCCGGTGATTGTCCGTGGCCGGGCAGATCGAAGGTGACGAGCCGGTAGCGATCCTGCAAGGCCGGCGCCCAGCCGCGCCAGCAACGGCCGTTGGCGCCGACGCCATGATGGAAGACGATCGTCTCTGGCGCCTCGATCCAGGGCGCCGTCAGGTCGATCACCTCGTAGTGCAGCCGATGCCGGCCGGTGTCCAGTTCCGCCAATGCCGCCTCGCGTGCGATTGCCACTGCCACAGTCTAGGACAGCGGCACAGGCGGCCACTATGATCGGCCGCATCCGAGCATATGGGACGGCGACAGCGATGACCCCGGAGCAGGCCTTTCAGCAGGCGGTCGGCGAGCTTGAGCGCGGCGCCCCCGGGCGGGCCCGGCCGATCCTCGAGACCTTGCTGGCGCAGCTGCCGGCGGTGCCGCAGGTCCGGCTGGCGCTGGCCCGCTGCCACGAGCTGCAGGGTGACGCCGGGGCGGCGGCGCAGCTCCTCGAAGACGGCCTGGCCCACCTCCCGGCCGCGCCAGCGCCGGGATCCGAGGCGACGCAGGCCCGGCTCGCGCTGCTGGTCGAGGCGGCCCGCTGCCATGGCCTGGCCGGCGCGCACCGGCAGGCGCGCGATCTGCTGCGCCGCGCCGTCGAGCTGGCGCCCGACAATCCGCAGGTGCTGAACAACCTGGGCAACGCGCTGACCCGCACCGACGACATCGACGAGGGCATCGCAGCGCTGCAGCGCCTGGTGGCGATCACCCGCGACAACGCCAACCACCACTACAACCTGGCCAAGGCGCTCGAGCGCGGCGGCGATCCGGCGGCAACCGAAGCGGCCTATCGCCGGGCGCTGGACCTCAGCCCCGACAGTCCTGCGATCAATTGGGGCTTTGCCCTGTTCCTGTGGGGCCAGGGCCGCATGGCCGAGGGCTGGCCCTACCATGAGAAGCGCCTCAACGGCGGCAGCACCGCGCCGCCGGCGACCATCGCCGTCCGGCCGGCCTGGACCGGCGCGCCGTTCCCCGGCCGGCGCCTGCTGGTGCACAGCGAGCAGGGCCATGGCGATGCCATCCAGTTCGCCCGCTACCTGGCCCAGGTGAAGGCGCGCGGCGGCACCGTGGTGCTGCAGTGCCGGCCCGACCTCATGCGCCTGTTCGGCGCCTCCCGCCTGGCCGCCGACGAGATCGTCAGCACCGACAGCGATTTGCCTGAGTTCGATCTGCGCGCATCGATCATGAGCCTGCCGGCGGTGTTCGCGACCACCGAGGCCGGCATTCCGGCCGCGGTGCCCTATCTCGGCGCCGACGTCCCAGCGGCGGACGGCCCGGCACCCGCGGACGACAGGCTCAATGTCGGCCTGGTCTGGAGCGGCAATCCGGGCAACCCGGCGAACCGGCTGCGGGCGATGCAGCCCGAGCAGTTCCGGCCGCTGCTCGACCTCCCCGGCGTGCGCCTGTTCAACCTGCAGGCCGGCGACGAAGGCCGCCGCGGCCAGGAGATCCTGGGCGAGAGGCTGCAACAGCCGCGGCAGCCGCTGAACGACTTTTTTGACCTTGCGCAATGTCAGCGGGCGCTGGATCTGACATTGACCATCTGTACCGGTCCGGCGCATCTGGCCGGTGCCATGGCATTGCCGGCGTGGGTGTTGCTGAATCAGGTTGCCGATTTCCGCTGGCCGCGTACGGGCGAGCGGACGCCATGGTATCCGACCATGCGACTCATGCGGGCGCCGGCGCTGCACGCCTGGGACGCGCTGGTGTCGGCGCTCGGGCCGGAGCTCGAGGCCTTGGCCCAACGCAAACGCCAGGGCCGCCCGCTGGTGGACACCGGCGGTTGAAACAACGATCGGGGGGACCCGCCATGACCATGCAAGCACCCGAGCAGGAAGCGGCCGCCCGGCTGCGCCGCGACCCGCACGACGGCGAAGCGCTGATCCATCTGGCGGTGATCCGCTATCAGCAGGGCCAGGGCGACGAGGCCATGCAGCTGGCCCGCCGGGTGTCGTCATCGGCGCCGCAGTTCGGCCCGGCCAACCTGGTGCTGGCCCAGCTTGCCGGCGACCGCGGCCAGACCGACAACGAACGCCGGCACCTGGCGGCGGCTTTCAAAGTCGGCACGATCCCGGAGCCGGCGGTCGAGCGCCTGATCCGCTTGATGGTCGATGCCGGCGACGGCGAGCTGGCGCGCGAGCTGCTGCCGCTGATGCTGCAGCGCACCGGCAACATCGACCTGCTCACAGCGGCGGCGACGCAGGGCCTGGCCCTGGGCGCAACAGACGCAGCCCTCGACCTGCTGGACCGGATTGCCACGCAGACCGGCAACGCCGCGGCGATCTATAACCACGCCACCGCGTTGAAGCAGGCGGGCCAGGCCGAGGCGGCGCTGGCCGGCTTCCGGCGTTGCCTCGAGGCCGATCCGGAGTTCGCCGCCGCGCACCACAACCTGGGCAACGTGTTGATCGACCTGGACCGCACCACCGAGGCGGCGGAGCACTACCTGGCCGCAACCTGGATCCGCCGCGCCCCGCATGCCGACACCGCCTGGAACCCCAAGCTGTTCGACTTCACCACCCGCACCAAGCTGCGCCACGACCTCGACCAGTTCGCCCTGATCAAGGCCGAAGGCATCGACGTGCCCGAGCTCGACACCGTGATCGACGCCTACGGCGAGGCCCTGGCGCGGCTGCCGAATGCGGCCGACGACACGCAGGTGGTCGAGCTGCCGGCCGCCGCCGGGGCGCAGCTGGCACCACTCTACAACCGCCTGCACCACCTGCAGCCGGCCGGACGGCTGCCCGGCCCGGCGGTCAATCCGGCGCTGGACGGCCCGCGCCTGGTCGAGGCCTACCGCGACAACGGCCCGGGCTGGGTGGTGATCGACGACTTCCTGACGCCCGAAGCCCTGGACGCGCTGCTGGCCTACTGCCGGCTGTCGACCTTCTGGTTCAACTTCTACTACCGCAACGGCTATCTCGGCACCTCGATCGAGACCGGCTTTGCCGCACCGCTGCTGCTGCAGATCGCCGAGGAGCTCAGGGCGAAGGTGCCCGAGCTGCTGGCCCCGCACCCGTTGCGCAAGTGCTGGTCGTTCAAGAAGTGCAGCGGCGAGGGCAAGGCAGTGGCCCTGCATGCCGACTTCGCGGCGGTGAACTCCAACTTCTGGATCACCCCGGACGAGGCCAACCTGGATCCCGAAGGCGGCGGCCTGATCGTCTGGGACAAGGAGGCACCGGCCGACTGGGACTTCGCCGACTACAACCGCGACAACGAGAAGTCGCGCGGATTCCTCAGGGACTCTGGTGCGAAACCGCTCAACGTGCCCTACAGGCAGAACCGCATGCTGGTGTTCAACTCGGACCTGTTCCACGAATCCGGGCCGGTGCACTTCAAGCCCGGCTACCTGAACCACCGCCTCAACATCACCATGCTGTTCGGCCATCGCGACCGCGCTTGAGCGCGGCGAACGCCCGGGAACCGGCGTATCGGCCATTGCCTTACACCCTGCCGGGCAGCCAGACTGTCCGGCAGGAACCCGCCGCCGTGCGCGGCCGGGCAAGAATGACATCGACCGCCATCGCGGAACCAAGCGCCGTCAATCAATACCCAAGGAGGCCATCGATCGTGTCCGGTCAGGATCAAGAACTATTCAATCTGGCGATGTCCGAGGAAGCGCAGCCGCTTCTCTATGCGGTGAAGAAGCATGTCGCGGAGAACGTGGAGCCGATCATCGACGAGTTCTTCGAGCTCGACATAGGCAAGGAAGATCGCTGGAGCTGGCATCCGCGCCAGCTGGAGTTGCTCGACGGCGCCAAGGCGAAGGCCAAGGAATCCGGCCTGTGGAACTTCTTTCTGCCGAATGCCGAGACCGGCGAAGGGCTGAGCAACCTCGACTACGCCTACATCGCCGCCGAGCTGGGCCGGACCCCGCTGGCCTCCGAGACGCTCAACTGCAGTGCGCCCGACACCGGCAACATGGAGGTGCTCGAGCGTGTCGGCACGCGCGAGCAGAAGGACAAGTGGCTGACGCCGTTGCTGAACGGCGAGATCCGCTCCGCCTTCGCCATGACCGAGCCCGGGGTGGCGTCGTCGGATGCCAAGAACGTGTCCACGAGCGCCGTGCTCGAAAATGGCGAATGGGTCATCAACGGCGAGAAATACTACATCTCGGGCGCCGGCGACCCGCGCTGCAAGATCATGATCGTCATGGTGAAGACCAGCCCCGACGCGCCGCCGGCGCGTCAGCAATCGCAGATCCTGGTGCCCATCGACACGCCCGGCGTCGAGATCCTCGAAGGCATGCAGTTCTTCGGCGAGGACAGCGCGCCGCATGGCCATATGCGCATCCGCTTCAACGACGTGCGGGTGCCCGAAGAGAACATGCTGCTGGGCGAAGGCCGCGGCTTCGAGATTTCCCAGGTGCGTCTGGGCCCCGGCCGCATTCACCATTGCATGCGCTCGATCGGTCAGGCCGAGAAGGCGCTGGAGATGATGGTCAAGCGGGCGGGCAACCGGGAAGCCTTCGGCCGGTCGATCCTGAAGCTCGGCAAGAACCTGGAGGTGATCGCACGCGCGCGGATCGAGATCGATGCCATGCGCCTGATGGTCCTGCAGGCGGCCAAGGCGATGGACGTCCTGGGCAATCAGGAGGCCCGCGTCTACGTCAGCGCCGTCAAGGCCATGGTGCCCGAGAAGGTCTGCCAGATCATCGACCAGGCCATGCAGATGCATGGGGCCACCGGCCTGTCGCAGTGGACGCCGTTGGCGAACATGTACATCCACCAACGCGTTCTGCGCCTCGCCGACGGCCCCGACGAAGTCCATCACATGGTCGTCGGCCGTGCCGAGGCGCGAAAGCACGTCGCCTGGTAAGCAAGGCCCGGGTACGGGGGATGGCGCCCGCCGCCGTCAGGCGGCGGGCCGCGATCGGCCGGCAGTAAAGGCGCTGCGCGCGCCGCCGGTCTTCTGTGTCTTGAAGATCGAGCCGCCGTCGGGCGCCGGCGGCAACGGCAGGCGCATGGGCACGTCCGTGCTGCGCGGCTGGGCGGTGATCTCACCAGTGATCATGCTCTCTTCCAGGTGCTGCCACAGCGCGTCCTGGCTGGTCGCGGCCAGCTTGGCATAGTGGCCGATGCCCATGAGCGGCCAGGCGTCTGCCGCGCGGCATTCGTAGAACACGATCATGCGGCTGCGGTCCGATGTGTTCGGGGCCGAGCCGTGCAGCAGGCGGACGTGGTGCACGGTCATCGAGCCGGCCTTGCCGGTCAGCGTCACCGCCTTGTCGTGGTGAAAGTCCGGGTCGGCCGGGTCGATCGCGCCGCAGAACACGCCGTCGGCGTTGGTATGCGCCAGCACCGGGCCCGTGTGCGAACCCGGGATGACCTGCAACGGCCCGTTCGCCAGGTCGACGTCGTCGAGCATCAGGCCGAAGGCCAGGATGTCGTCGTTGGTGTGCGGATAGAAGGCCCAGTCCTGGTGCCATTCGACCGGGGCGCCGCCGCCGGGCGCTTTGGTGTTGAGCTTGACGTTCTGGATCGCCGTATCGGGGCCGAGCAGCGTCGTGAGCACCTCGGTCATGGCGGAGTTGCGCAGCACCTCCCAGAACAAGGGGTGGTGCTTGTGCGGCTGCTTGATCCGGGTCAGCCGCGGCGCCTCGGCCGTGTGACCGTCGTCGAGGTCGTAGAGCTCGCCGCTTTCGCTGACCCCGCGCGAAGCCTCGATCAAGTCGTGCGTGATCGCGCGCAGCCGGGCCAACGGCTCGGGCGCGACCGTGTTCTCGATCAGGAGATAGCCCTGCTCTTGGTAGGAACGGACCTGCTCTGCGCTCAGCATTCAGCCTCTCTTCCTGTCGTGCGACGGCGGTCGACGTGCCATACAAGCAGAACCGGATGCCGGAGTTCAACGCGCACCTGTTCCCCGATGCCGGGCCGGCCGCCCCGGGACCCCGGGTCTCCGCTTCGCCGCGTTCGGGGCGACGAACAAGGTGATGCTGCGACCCAGTCGCCTTCGCCGGCAGCCTACTCGAGCAGGCGGCAGCCGGCCTCCACGCAGGCCTTGAGCGCCTTGTACGTCGCCGGGTCGTACCTGCCGCTGCGCTCGACCTGATAGCCGTGGCGGGCCAGCGCCAGCTGGAAGCGCTGGATCTGGGCGCCCCCGCCGAGCAGCATCGCCCGCTCGAACTGCAGCAGCGCCTGCTCCCTGGCGCCCAGCGCCACCAGGGCGTGCGCCAGGACATTGACGGCCGGCGCGTACAGATCGTTGCGCGTGAGCGCCCGCTGCGCGCTCTGCACCGCCTGGCGGTGCTGGCCGGCGTTATAGCGCGTATGGGCCATGGCGACGTCATGTGTCTCATGCGGCGCCAACTCGATGGCTTTCGCGTGGTCGGCAATGGCGGCGTCGTAATTGCCTTTCTGGCGAAACGCCTCGTCCCGCAACGTGTACAGCATGGCGACGTCGGGCCGTCGCATGTCCGGGGTCTTCATCGCCTCGCTGTATTCGCCGATGGCGCGATCGAAGTCGCCCTTCATGGCGTAGGTGTTGCCACGCGTTTGCCGCACCTGCGCCGTGAGCTGCGGGCCCAGATCCTGCGCGTGGCGTGAGATGATCGTGGTGTAGTCGGCGATGGCGCGATCGTAGCTGGCCTTGGCCTGCGCACGGTCGCCGCTGCGGTTCTGGCTTTGCGCCAACCGGGTATAGGCCTGGGCCCGCATGCTGTAGAAGTGCGCGTAGCGCCTCCCGACGTTATCGTGTTTGCTCTCGCGCCGTCCCAGCCAATAGGAGTCGAGCACCCTGGTACAGGCAGCGATCTGCTCCGCCGGCGACGGCGGGGCGCTGCTGTGAGCACCGTTGCACGTCCTGGAGTTGGCCTGGAACTCCGCAAGGCTCTTCTCCCAATCCTTTTTCTGCGCCGTCGCGCCGAACGGGACCAGGCACAACACGAGCGTTGCCATCAGCCGGTGCAGTTTCATGCCAGTGCCCCTCCTCGTCAGCCGCCGCGTCGGCCTGCCCGCGCAGTGCTTCACTCGACCAGCCCGCAGCCGGCCTCGAGGCAGGCGATCAGGGCCTTGTTCGTCGGCGGATCGTAGCGGCCGGTGGGGTCGACCTTGTAGCCATGGCCCGACAGCGCCGTCTGGTACTGCTTGATCTTGGCCGTACCGCCGAGCAGCATCGCCCGCTCGAACATCAGCTTCGCCTGCCCCGCCTGTCCCCGCACCACCAGCAGATGCGCCAGGGTGCCGGCGGCATGCGCGTTCAGCGGATCGAGCGCCAGCGCCTGTTCCACGTCGCTCACCGCCTGGGCATGCCGTCCGGCGCGGTAGTAGGTCCAGGCGCGCTGGTTGTAGCCGGGCGAGCTGGCGCGGATCGCCAGCGCCCGGTCGCAGTCGGCGATGGCCTTGTCCAGCTCGCCGTTCCGCCCGTAGGCGTCCGCCCGCAGCAGATAGACGTTGTCGCCGATTTCCCGGCCGGCCTCCCGCAGCTGCCGCATCACCTCATCGTAGTCGGCGATGGCGCGCGCCGGCTGCCCGTTCTGGGCATAGGAAATGGCCCGGTTGCCCCGCACCTGCAGCTCGTTGGGGTGGCGTTCGAGCAGCCAGTCGTAGTCGGCGATGGCGCGGGCCCAGTCGCCCTGCAGCCGGTAGCTGTCGCCGCGGCGCGCCCGCACCAGGGCGTGCTCGCGCGCCTCCGGCGGGATGTGCTCGAGCAGGAAGGCGTAGATCCTGGTGGCGCGGTCGTACTCACCCAGGCCATCGTGGCCACGGGCGAGATTGAAGTAGACGGCGAGCTGACGGTCCGGCGGGACGCCCTTTTTCTGGTCGATCAGCCAGCCGCAGGCGGCGACCCGCACGCCCGGGGCCGTGGCGTCGGCGGTGCAGACGTTGAGTTGCTGCTGCACCTCGTCGGCCGCGGCGGTCAGCGGCAGCAGCCAGACCAGGCCGACGACCAACCAGAAATTGCGGTTCACGCACATGGTGTCGCCTCGACCGCCTATTCGACCAGCCGGCAACCGGCCTGCACGCAGGCCTTGAGCGCCTGGTAGGTCGCCAGGTCGTAGCGGCCGCTGCTCTCGACCTTGTAGCCATGACCGGCGAGAGCCTGCTGGTAGCGTTTGATCTCCTTGTCGCGGCCGACCAGCATCGCCCGCTCGAACTGCAGCATCGACTGATCCTTGTCGCCGAGTGCCACCAGGGCATGCCCCAGGGTCTCCGCCGCCCGCTTGTAGGCGTAGACGAGCGTTCGCTCGCGCGGCCGCTGCGGGTCCCGCACCGCCTCGAGCACCCGCTGCGCGTCCTGCACCGCCTGCCGGTGCTGGCCGGCGAGATAGCGCGTCCAGGCAAGCTCGGCGACGTTGCGCGCGCTGTCGCGGAAACGGAGCGAAGTCTCCAGGTCGACGATGGCGCGGCTGTAGTTGCCCTGCTTCCGGTAGGTTTCTGCCCGCCGCAGCAACAGCCTGTCGCCGCCCGGTTCGGCCGGCTTCAGCCGCTCTATCCCCGCGCTGTAGTCGGCGATGGCGCGTCCGTCGTCGCCTTTCCGGGCATGGACGTTGCCGCGCTCCAGCAGCATTTGCGTGGTCTTGTACGCGGGCACGCCCACCGGCAGCGGATAGCGGGTGATCACCGTGGTGTAGTCGGCGATGGCGCGGTCGTAGTTGGCCATGGCCTGGTCGCGCTTGCCGCTCTTCTGCTGGCTCTTGGCCCATTTGACATAGATGCGGGCCCGCGTCGCGTAGACGCCGGCATATCTCTCCGCGACCTGCGCCGCCGAGGAGAGGCCCTTGCCCAGGTCCCCGAACTCGATCAGCCAGGTACAGGCGCGGATCTGTTCCTCGTAAGAATACTGATGGTCCATGAGCGGGTTGCATTTGATCCTGTTGTCCTCGCGCTGGTCGGCCGCCGCGACCAGCGGGGCCCAGCACAGGACCGACAGGACCAGCGATGCCAACAGGCGGTGCAGTGTCATCCCAACCCAACTCCTCTTGCAGCCGGCCCGCCGCGGCGGGGCCGGCGACGGTTCACTCGACCAGCCGGCACCCCGCGCGCAGGCAGGCGGCAAGCGCCTGGATGGTCCCGCGGCCATAATGCTTCCCGGTCCCGACGTCGTAGCCATGCCCCTTCAGCGCCGCCTGGTACTGCGCGATGGTCCCCGGGCCGCCCAGCAGCATGGCCCGCTCGAACAGCAGCAGCGCCCGCTCCGGCTGCCCCCGGACCACCATCAGGTGTGCCAGGGTGTCCACGGCGCCTGCGTTCAGGGGATCCAGCGCGAGCGCCTGCTCCGCGTCCGTCGCCGCCTCAGCGTACTGGCCTTCACGGTAATGGAAATTGGCCCGCTGGGTGTAGTTGCGCGGGCTGGCCTGGATCGCGATCGCCCGGTCGAAATCGGCGAGGGCGCGGTCCAGGTCGCGCTTCTTCAAGTAGGCATACGCGCGGTTGATGTAGAGGGCATCGTCGACCGCCTGACCGGCGTCACGCTGCTGTTGCATCAATGTCTCGTAGTCGGCGATGGCGCGGTCGGGCTGGCCTTTTCTCGTATAGGCGGTCGCCCGGCCGTTGCGCGCCCACTGGTCCTTTGGGTTGCGTTGCAGCAGCCAGTCGAAATCGGCGATGGCGCGGTCGTAGTTGCCCTGCCTGCGGTAGCTGTCGGCGCGACGCGCGCGCACCATCGCAGAGCCCTGCTCCTGTTCCGGCAACCGTTCCAGAAGCCAGCTGTAGATCTTGATGGCGCGGTCGTACTGACCCCGCTCGTCGTAGCCGCCGGCGAGGCTGAAGTAGATGTTGGGAAGGTTGCTCGGCGGCACGCTCTTCTTGCGCAGCAGCCATTCGCAGGCGGCGATGCGCCGGTCGGCGTCCATCGTCTGGGCCGTGCAGGTGGCGAGCTTGTCCTGGCTCTCGTCGGCCGCGGCGGCCAGCGGCAGCAGGCAGGCCACGGCGAGGGCCAGCGGCCGGCACAGGCGGTGCAGCTTCATCCGACGTCCCTCCCCGACAACATGTGAGATCTCCCGGCCCGCGCGCGCATCGTTTGCCCCGGCCGCCTACTCGAGCAGCCGGCAGCCGGCCTGCACGCAGCCCTTGAGCGCGTCGTAGGTCGCCCGGTCATACCTCTTAGTGACTTCGACCTGGTAGCCGTGGCCGGCCAGCGCCTCCTGGTAGCGCACGATGTTGTATTGGCTGAGCAGCATCGCCCGCTCGAACTGCAGCAGCGCCTGCTCCTTGTCGCCGAGCGCCACCAGCGCGTGGCCGATGATGTTGGCCGCCCCTTCGTACACGCTGTCGAGATGGTATGTCGATTGCGCGGTCTGTAGGGCCTGACGGTACTGGCCGGCGAGATATTGCGCCCGGGCCCATGCGACGGCGTTTTGCGGGCTCGTGCGCATGCGCGTCGCTGTTTCGAAGTCGCGAAGGGCTGCGTCGTAGTTGCGCTTCTTCAGCAGGAGCTCACCGCGCGCCGTGTACAGCACATCGCCACCACGCTCGCAGCATTTGTCGCGTCGCACCGCTTCGTTGTACTCGGCGAGGGCGCGGTCGTCGTCGCCCTGCGCCTGATAAACGTTGCCGCGCTCCATTAACATGTACACGACGCGCTGCGTGCCTTTCTCCAGCGGATAGCGCGTGATCACCGTCGTGTAGTCGGCGAGGGCACGGTTCAGGCTGGCCGTCGCCTGATCCTCCTTGCCCTCCCTCCTTTGTTGGTGGGCAACCCCGCGATAGGCCCCGCCCCGCACCGAGTAGGCATAGGCATACTTTTCCGCGACCTGCTGCCTGCTGGTGAGGCCCTTGCCCAGGTTGCCGGACTCGATCAGCCAGGTGCAGGCCGCGATCTTCTGCGCCGAAGAAGCGGTTGAGAGTCTCTTGCACTTCTTGGTGTTGTCCTCGAGCTGGCCGGCCGCCGCGACCAGCGGGACCAACAGGACCAGGGGTGCGAACAGGCGGTGTAGTCTCATCTCAACGCCACTCCTCTCATGCCCGCCCGCCGCGGCGCGGCGGACGGGCGGCCTAGTCGATCAGCCGGCATCCCGCCTGCACGCAGGCGACGAGGGCCTTGTTCATCTTCCCGACGTACGAGTTAGCAACAGCGGCTTTGCCGAGGTCGTAGCCATGGCCCCTCAGCGCCTTGTCGTACGCTCTGATCTTGGCCCTGCCGCCGAGCAGCATCGCCCGCTCGAACTGCAGCACCGCCTGCGCCGGCTGGCCCCGAACGACGAGCAGCTTCGCCTTGGTCTCCGCGGCGTCGGCGTAGAGGGGATCGAGGTCCAGCGCCCGCTCAACGTCCGTCGCCGCTTTGGCATAGCGGCCGGCGAGGTAGGACATCCACGCCCGTTCGGTGTAGTTGCGTGCGCTGGCACTGACCGCGATGGCCCGGTCGCAGTCGGCGATGGCCCGGTCGAAGTCGCGCTTGCGCCGGTAGGCGTTCGCCCGGTTGATGTAGAGGGTGTCGCGGACCGCCTGGCCAGCGTCGCGCAACTGCCGGATCGCCGTGTCGTAATCGACGATGGCGCGGTCCGGCTGCCCGTTCTTGGCGTATTCTACGCCGCGCTGGCCGCGGACCCGGGTGTCCTGGGGGTTGCGCTCGAGCAGCCAGCTGTAGTCGGCGATGGCGGCGTCGTGCTTGCCCTGTCGGCCATAGCTGGAGGCCCGGCGCAGCCGCAGCTGGGCATGTTGGGGATTGTCCTGCGGGATGCGCTCGAGCAGCCAGCTGTAGTCGGCGATGGCATGGTCGAGGAGGCCATACCGGCCAGCGCTGTCGGCCCGGCGCAGGCGCACCTCGGCATGCTGCGGGTGCTCCTGCGGGATGCGCTCGAGCAGCCAGTTGTAGTCGTCGAGGGCGCGGCCGTGGTCGCCTTGCAGGCGGTAGCTGTCGCCCCGGCGCCACCGCAGCTCGAAGTGTGCCCGTGACTGCGGCGGCTGGCCCTCGATCAGCTTGCTGTAAATCTTCACGGCCTGGTCGTGCCGGCCCTGGTCGGCGTAGCCGCGGCCGAGGGAGTAATAGATCCGCGCCCTCTGCTGCGGCACCTTGTTGGACGCCAACAGCCAGGTGCAGGCGGCGACGCGCCGGTCGGCCTTCGTCCCGGGGGCGGTGCAGGCCGCAACTTTGTCCTGGACCTCGTCGGCGGCGGCGGCCAGCGGCAGCAGACAGGCCACGGCGACGGCCAGCGGCCGCAACAGGCGGTACAGTCTCATCGAACGCCACTCCCCCCAACTCAAGGAGAAATCCTAGCCCGCCGGCGCGGCGGCGGGCAACGCGATGCCTCCTGTCCTATGCGGGCGCCAGAGCGGTCGTGCCGCGGGGTTCATTCTTGCGGCAACACAACCCGCGCAGGTTTTCGACCTGCGTCTTGGACGGCATCAGATGCTGAACCCCCGGTCCGATCCGGCAATACCTCGTCGTCGAGCGCCACTCCTGATGAAATAACAGCAAACGCTAATCAACGCCCTAGCCTAGCGTCCCGACGCCGCGGGCCCAAGGGATGGATCGCAGGCGACGGATCCTCTCAGGTCTCATGCGGGTCACAGGGCCGCCGCCGCCGTCGCAGTCCACGCCGGGCGCGCGCTTGCCGGCAGCTTCCGCGCCTGTGCTAGACTTTGCCCCGTGCCCCGTCAGTGGCGTTCGTGGCGTGGTCCGTTTAGGGGCTGAAATCGGCATAGACCGGACAGAGGGGGGGATGGTTTCGTGCAGGACGTGCGCGTCAGCGAGCGTCTGGCGACGATCCTGTCGGCCGACGTCGCCGGCTACTCACGGCTTACCGAAACCGACGAAATCGGCACCCATCGCACGCTGATGCGACACCGCGCGGAGGTCGTCGACCCGACGATCGAGCGCCACGGCGGCCGCATTACCGGCACCGCCGGCGACGGCGTGCTGGCCGAGCTGCCGACGGCGGTGCATGCCGTGCAATGCGGCATCGAGATCCAGGAGGCGATGGCCGGCCGCAACGCGGCGCTCGTCGCCGAGCAGCGCATGCTGTACCGGGTCGGCATCAACCGCAGCCACGTCATCGACGACGGCGGCGAGATCTTCGGCGACGGCGTCAACATCGCCGTGCGCCTCGACGCCCTGGCCGAGCCCGGCGGCATCTGCATCTCCGCCAACGTCTTCGCCGACATCGTCGGCCGCATCGGCCCGGCCTTCGAAGACATCGGCGAGCACTGGGTGAAGAACATCGCCAAGCCGGTCAGGGTCTGGCGCTGGAGCGGCGGCAAGGCGCCGACGGCGATCCCGGACACTGTCCGCGACGAGCGCATGGCCAGCTCCGGCCGCCCCCGCATCGTCGTGCTGCCGTTCCGCGACCTGGGCGGCGACCCGGACGACGAGTACTTCTGCGACGGCATCACCGAGGACCTGACCCTGTCGCTGTCCCGCATCCGCTGGTTTTTGGTGACGGCGCGCGGCTCCGCCTTCAGCTACAAGGGGCGCGACACCGATCCGGCCACCATCGGCCGCGAGCTGGGCGTCGACTACCTGGTCGACGGCACCATCCGTCGCGCCGGCCGGCGCGTTCGCGTCAGCGCCCGGCTGCTCGAGTGCGGCAGCGGCGCCCAGGTCTGGGGCGAACACTACGACGGCGAACTGGAGGATTTGTTCGCGGTACAGGACGAGATCGTCGACCGCCTGACCGCGGCGATCGAGCCCGAGTTCCTGCGCCACGAGCAGCAACGCGCCCATGTCTCGCAGCCGCGCGACCTGAAGCACTGGGAACTGCTGATGCAGGCGCGCTGGCACTTCTGGCGCACCAAGCGCAACCACAACGACGAGGCGAAACGGCTCCTGTACGAGGCGCTGCAGCGCCGGCCCGATGACGTCGCCAGCCACGTCGTGCTGGCCTTCTGCCACCTCACCGATGCCTGGTGCAACTGGCGCGAGCCGGTCGAGGATGCCGTCGCCGACGCCTGCCGCCTGGCGCAACGCACGCTGGAGCTCGACGACACCGACGCCTGGACGCATTTCACCTATGGCACGGCGGTGTCGTGCCAGGGCCGCATGGCCGAGGCGATCGCCGCGCAGCGCCGGGCCCTGGAGCTGCAGCCGCATTTCGCCGCCGCCGCCGGCGAGATGGCCCGGCTGCTCTCTTTCGCCGGCGACAGCGACGAGGCGATCCGGTGGGCGAGCCGGGCGATCGCCGCCAGTCCGCGCGATCCGCACCTGAGCCTGTGGCTGCGGGCCATGGCGATTGCCTGCTTCGTCGCCGACCGACCGGCGGAAGCGGTGCGTTGGGCCGAAGAGGCGGTCGAGAACAAGCCGCGCTGGTTCCACAACCAGTATCTGCTCGCCGCCACCCGCGCCGCGGCCGGTGACCTCGACGGCGCCCGCGAAAGCTGCGCCGCCGCGCACGACCTGCTGCCGCGTTACGGCATGGCGGCGCTCAAGATCGGCCACCCGTTCACGCAGCCCGAACACCTGGACAGGTTCGTGGCGGCGCTCAGGACGGCGGGCTGGGACGGCTGACCGCGGCGCCCGTTCGCAACCGCAGCAGGGAGAAACCACCTTGGCCGACGACATCCGCAAGATCGCCATCCTGGGAAGCGGGCCATCGGCCCTGACCACCGCCTGGTACCTGACCAGCGAGGACGACTGGCGGGACCGCTACGAGGTGACGGTCTACCAGATGGGCTGGCGCCTGGGCGGCAAGTGCGCGACCGGGCGCGATCCGCATGCCAACCAGCGGATCGAGGAGCACGGCATCCACGGCTTCCTCGGCTCCTACTACAACACTCTGCGGCTGATGGTGGATTGCTACGCCGAGCTGGGGCGCAGCGCCGGCGAGCCGCTGGCGACGTTCCAGGAGGCCTTCCACCCCGAGAGCTTCGTGCTGATGTGGGAGGCCAACGACGGCCAGCTCAAGCGCTGGCCGCTGCGCCTGCCGGCCAATTCCCTGGTGCCCTGGGAGCCGTCCTCGCTGACCACCATCGAAGCGCGGCTCGGCGCCATCATCAAACTGATCGAGATCCTGTTCGAACAGCCCGGCGCCGAGCCCGAGCAGACCGGCGCCGAGCACGGCCTGGGCCATGCCCTGCTCGAAGGCCTGGGCGGCGTGCTGCGCGGCCTGGCCGAGGCGCCGCTGCGCACGCATCTGCACGACGCCCGCACGGCGCTGGAGCGTGACGGCGTGGGCAGCGACGATTTGCTGGGGGCGATCGAGAAGGCGCTGGCGTGGCTGCGCGGCAAGTTCGAGGCCGGACTCGAGGACATCGACGTGATCCGCCGGCTCTACATCACCGCCGACTTCTTCCTCACCCTGGTGCGCGGCTTCATTGCCGACGACGTCGTCCACCGCGGCTTTGCCGCCCTGGACGACGAGAACTTCTCCGACTGGCTGCTGCGCCATGGCGCCTCGACGCTCACGGTGACCTCGCCGCTGGCGCTCAACACCACCAACCTGTCCTACCAGTACCCCAACGGCGACGCCAGCCGGCCGCCGGAAATGGCCACCGGCGCCTATCTCGACTGGACCTTGCGCGAGTTCGCTTTCGAGGGCGCGTTCGCCTGGCTGTTCGCCGCCGGCACCGGCGAAACCGTGATCGCCCCGCTGTATCTGGTGCTCAAGCAGCGGGGCGTGAAGTTCCGCTTCTTCAACAAGGTGGAGGCGTTGCGCCTGAACCACGACGGCAGCGCCGTCGCCGCCATCGACATCGGCATTCAGGCGACGGTGGCCGCGGGCGCCGACGCCTACGAACCGCTGGTCGACATCAAGGGTCTGCCGAGCTGGCCGGACCGGCCGCTGTTCGACCAGCTGAGCGACGGCAAGGCGCTGCAGGCGGCCGGACGCAAGGCCCGGGCCGAGGGCCTGGCCACCAACGGCGCCGGCATCGACCTGGAATCCTACTGGACCCCCTGGGAGCCGGTGGCGCGGCAGACCCTGAAAGCGGGCGAGGACTTCGACATCGTCGTCAACGCGATCTCGATCGGCGCCCAGCCCTTCATCGCCGGTGAGCTGCTGGCCGCCAGCCGGGCCTGGCGCGACAGCGTCGCCCACATCAAGACGGTGCAGACGCAGACCATGCAGCTGTGGTTCAAGCCCGATCTCGAGACGCTCGGCTGGAACATCCCGCTGAGCGGCACCGACGTGCTGATCGGCGCGACCTATTTCGCCGCACCCGACGGTCAGGCCGACTTCACCCACTACATCCCCTTCGAGGACTGGCCGGCCGACGGCACGCCGGGCACCTTGCTCTATATCTGCGGGCCGATGGCCGACGACGGGCCGATGCCGGCGTTCGAGGACGTGCGCTACCCGCGGCGCATGTTCGACCGGGTGCGCTGGCAGTGCATTCAGTACCTGCAGGCGGGGACGATGCCGCTGCTGCCGGCGGCGACGCCGGCCGTGGTCAATCCGCCGGGCGATCCCTTCGGCCTCGACTTCTCGCTGCTCGCCTGTCACGACGAGACCACCGCCGGCGCCGGCGTCGACCGCTTCCGCCAGCAGTTCTGGCGCGCCAACATCGACCCCAGCGAACGCTACGTCACCTCGCCGCCCGGCAGCACGCGCTACCGCATCAAGGCGGCCGACAGCGGTTTCACCAACCTGGTGGTGGCCGGCGACTGGACCTACACAGGGCTCAACGTCGGCAGCGTCGAAGGCGCGGTGATGGGCGGCATGCTCGCCGCCAACGCCATCGGCGGCTATCCGGCGACGAACGACATCATCGGCTACGACCCGTTCGGCACGGACGGCGGCTAGAGCGCATTCGGTTCAGTTGGAATCGCGACCGGTGGACCCCGGCTTTCGTGTGTGGTCACGCGGGATTGTTTCGACGGCGCAGGCGTACTCAGAGGTATCTCCTTCATCAGGGAGCACCTCGCATCATGCAAGTGAAACTGCACGCCAACGCCAC
>Ga0056121_1000089_pt1 | contig 44427 bp, 34 predicted proteins | sample WorMetHEROISLAND_FD_83872 | JGI IMG/M metagenome (GOLD analysis project Ga0056121, IMG submission 83872) | Marine gutless worms symbiont microbial communities from Max Planck institute for Marine Microbiology, Germany - Olavius sp. 1 HERON ISLAND ...
CGGCGCCCCCGGCTCTGTAATCGAAGGGAATAAGAATTGGCGCTCCATCGCGATATCTTCAGACGGGTCCAGACTTGCCGCGGCGGAGTATGGCGGCCATATTTACACCTCTTATGTTTATGACCCCGCGGATGGTTTGGAGACTACCTGGTTAGATCGCAGTATCCGCGGCTCTACAATCGAGGGGAATAAGAATTGGCGCTCCATTGCCATGTCCTCCGGCGGGTCCAGACTTGCCGCAGTGGAGTATGGCGGCCATCTGTACACCTCTGCGGATGGAGGATCCACCTGGATAGATCGCAGCGCCCCCGGCTCTGCAATCGAGGGGAATAAGGATTGGCGCTCCGTTGCCATGTCCTCCGATGGCTCTAAACTTGCCGCGGCGGAGTATGGCGGCCATATTTACACCTCTGCTGATCAAGGGGAAACTTGGGTGGACCATGCTGCCCCCGGCTCTGCAATTGCGGGGAATAAGAATTGGACTTCCGTTGCCATGTCCTCCGATGGCTCCATACTTGCCGCGGCAGCATGGATGGACCACCTGTACACCTCCACGGACGGAGGAGAAACCTGGACTGATCAGAGCATTCCTGGCTCTGCAATTGCAGGAAATAAGTATTGGGCTTCCATTGCCATGTCCTCCAATGGCTCCAAAATTGTTGCTGGAGAGAGAGGGGGATATATCTACAGCACAGTAGGTTTCTGGCGCTGAATCAATCGGTATAGCCGCAGCAGCGGGTTTCCCGGTTTCCGATTCCTTCCAACTATTTGATTCCGAGGTTGTTATGCTCCCCCTTGAGTAACCGGACAATTAGAGATCAGAGGCTGCCGGCTAGCCGCCTACAGCGCCTCTCAAAAGGCAATTTCCAGCCAGCGGCATACCTGAGATATCAGCAATGTGTCGTTCAAGGTATAGAAATGTATATGCCTTACTCCGTGCAGCGTCAGTTTTGTTATTTGATGACTAAGGACATTCATAGCCAATAATCTATGATCCAGCTCATCCCCATCGCTGAACATTCTTAGCAGAAAGGTTGGCACATTGGCCCCGCATTTTTTAGCGAATTTTGTTAGTTTTCCAAAATTAACTATGGGCAGCAAGCCTGGAATTATCTGCGTATTTATACCCCTCTTGCGCGCCTTATCTCTAAATTTCAAAAAAACATCAGGGTCGAAAAAGAATTGAGTGATAATTCTCTTGGCTCCAGCATCAACCTTGCTTTTCAGATTATCAATATCTCTATCCAGAGTTCTGGCCTGCGGGTGTTTTTCCGGGTAGCCGGCAACCGAAATGTCAAAAGGCGCCGTACGGAGAAGTATGTCCACTAATTCCTTGGCGTATCTTTTTTTGCCGAGATAGACTGAGGGCTCATCTCCCCTAAGCGCCACAACATGTTTGATTCCGGCGTTCCAATAGCTTTGGGCTATTCGGCTTAGAATCTCAGGGCTATGGTTGCTAAGCACCATGTGGGCCGCTGCTTCCACACCCGTGGTTTCCCTTATTTGGTTGGCGATTGTTTTTACGCTTCCATCTATCTGATTGGCGGGATTGGCGGTAACCGAATAGAATGCAGGCTGCAGCTGTTTGAAAACCGTAATCGACTGCCAGAATTTCCTGCTGGCGGCTGGGGTATTAGCCGGGAAAACTTCCAAACTGTAGCTAGGTCGCCGCATTACTTCAATTTCTATCAGTTCCCCGCTCTGCAGGCTCTGATTCTCTTAGTCTCTTGGCCGCCTCCACCATGTTCCGCAGCGAGCTCACTGTCTCATCCCAGTTCCTGGTTTTTAAACCGCAGTCAGGATTAACCCATAGCCTCTCTTTGGGGATGAGCTTTAGCGCTTTTCGAAGAAGGTCGACAATATGCTCCACGCTGGGCACATTGGGAGAGTGAATGTCATAGACTCCAGGTCCAAGATCGTTAGGATAGCTGTTATTGGACAGGCCATCCAAAATCTCGAAATTGGACCTTGAAGCCTCGATGGAAATTACATCCGCATCCATGGAAGCAATCGCGGGCAGTATCTCGTTGAATTCACAGTAGCACATATGTGTATGAATTTGAGTCTCATCCCTTACCGGGGTTGAACACACCCTAAAGGCCTTGGCAGCCCAGTTCAAATACGGCTCCTGCATACTCTTTTTTAGGGGTAGGGCCTCCCTCAGAGCCGGCTCATCAATTTGAATTGCTTTTATGCCTGCCCTTTCCAGGTCTAAAACCTCCTCCTGCAGGGCCAAAGCCAGTTGAAAGGCAATAGTGGACTGGGGAATATCGTTTCTGGCAAGGGACCATTTAAGCATGGTAACCGGCCCCGTGAGCATACCCTTAACAGCCTTGTCAGTTTGACTTGCGGAGTACTTCATCCAATCCACTGTTAGGGGTCTATTCCTGCTGATATCCCCATATATTATCGGCGGTTTTACACAGCGAGACCCATAACTAACAATCCAGCCATTATCGGTGAGGGCGAATCCCTCCAGCCTCTCGGCAAAATACTCAACCATATCGTTCCGCTCCGGTTCTCCATGCACCAAGAGATCTAATCCGATTTCCTCCTGCCTGGCCAAGGTTGATGTGATTTCCTCCCTCATGATGGCTTCATACTGTCCCTGACTGATCTCCCTTTCTTTCAGCTGTTTTCTGGCATTTCTAATCTCCTTAGTTTGAGGAAAGGAGCCTATAGTTGTAGTGGGATAGAGTGGAAGTTGGAGCGCTTCCTGCTGAATCGTTTTGCGTTTTTCAAATTCACTTCTCCTGCTGAAGCTCGAAGATTCCGCCAGCCTCACCTTCTCCGACACCTCCCTATTTTGCCGCCAGCCGGACCTTCTTTGATCTTCCATGAGCTGCCTATTGGCTTGCAGCTCCTGCCTTACTGAACCGGGATTGGTGAGGGCCTTCCTCAGTAAGGTCAATTCGAGCAGCTTCTGGTCGGCAAAGGCCAACCATCTTTTGAGCTCCGGTTCGATTGATGTCTCATTTTTCAGGTTTATGGGGCAGTGTATCAGAGAGCAGCTGGGAGCGAGCCACAGCCTGTCCTTCCTAGTTTGATACACGGGCTCCAACACTGCCAGGGCCCTGCTCAGATTGCAGCGCCAAATCCCTCTGCCGTCCACAATGCCGGCGGAAAGCACCTGATCCTCCGCAAGCATGATATCCGCCCTAGCCAGCTGCTCAGGATTGCGGGATAAGTCAAGATGCAGGCCCAGAGGCAAGTCTCTTATTAAGTGCAGATTGCCGGAAATATCTCCGAAGTAAGCGGCAATTAGAATGGGGCCCTGCTTTGACAGCTGCGAGTAGCAGCTTACAAAGGCCCTTTGCCAGTCCGGTTCCAAATCCAGGGATAAAATCGGCTCATCCAGTTGAATGCAGGAAACTCCCAGTTCGGATATGGCCGTCAGCAAGTCCCGGTAGCATCCTTGCAGGCTGGGCAGCAGGGACAATTTGTTGAAGCTAGGGCTCCGATGCTTGGCTAACCACAGGAAGCTCAAAGGGCCAATTATAACCGGTTTCACCTCAATCGCTTTGGTTTGGGCCTCCCTTATTTCATCTAGCAGGGGCCGGGGGCTGAGCTCGAACTCATCAATGCAGTCCAGTTCCGGCACTATGTAGTGATAGTTAGTGTCAAACCACTTTGTCATCTCACAGGGGGCTGTGGACCTCCCATCGTTAGCCCTGCCCTTTGCCATTAGGAAGTAGGTGTCCAGGGATAGCCTGTTCGAGCTAGTTTTTCGAATTCTTTCGGGAATGGCGCCGAATATCAGGGCGGCTGAGAGAATGTGATCGTACAAATGGAAGTCTCCCACCGGGACAAGGTCCAATCCGGCTAGCCGCTGTTTTTCCCAGTTTCCATGCCTTATCGGCGCCAGCCTATCCATTAGCTGCTCTGCGGAGATTTTCTTCCTCCAGTAGCTTTCTATGGCTCTTTTCCATTCCCGATTTTCGCCAATGTAGGGATAACCCAAGTTGTGCAGTTTAGCCATGCCGCCCCTTGTTTTAAGAATAAGTGGCGGAATTCTAGAGTTGCGATTTGGCAGTGTCAAGCATCGCTTAGCCCCAAGCAGTTCGAATTCTATCGGGCAATCTTTCCAAAATCGACTTCCGTCGGTGAAGGCGAATTTGCCTTCATCATGCCTGGGCCTCGCTGGTTTCTGCTCGAAATAGTCAATTCCGCAGGCTTCTATAGGAGAACTCCTTGCAGGGCTCGGATATTTGAGTTATGAAATTCCATACTGAGCACCGTGTCATGGCGCATAGTGCGGCTAGACTCAAGGGGAGAGAGAACCCGAGCCTTGAAACGAGGCCTTGAAATGCAGGATAGAAAAACCATAGAAAGCGGGCAGGCGATACTTGGAGTGGAGCTCGGTTCCACACGGATCAAGGCCGCGCTTATCGGAGAGAAAAACAGATTATTGGCATCCGGAGGATATGATTGGGAGAATTCCCAAACAGAAGGAATATGGACTTACGGCCTTGATGAGGTATGGAAGGGAATAGCGGGCTGCCTTGCAAATCTCAGAGGCAATGTGCAAAGCCGATATGGCGTCGAGCTCAACTCCATCGCCGCAGCCGGATTTAGCGCAATGATGCACGGCTATTTGGCATTCGATTCCAAGGGCGGCCTGCTAACTCCTTTTAGAACCTGGCGAAACAACATCACGGAGGAAGCGAGCCGTGAACTAACAGAGCTCTTCCAATATCCAATCCCCCAGCGCTGGAGTATTGCTCACCTCTATCAGGCCATACTTAACGAAGAATCGCATGTGAGAGATATAGCATACATAACTACCTTGGCGGGATATGTCCACTGGAAACTCAGCTCTCAAAGGGTTATTGGCATATGCGATGCATCCGGCATGTTTCCAATTGACATAAGGGCGCAGAGTTTCGACCGCGCTAAGATCGAAGTGTTTAACGAGCGCATCAAGGCAAGGGGGTACTCCTGGAGACTTGATGAAATACTTCCGAAGATAGTTGGCGCCGGAAATGAAGCAGGAGAGGTTACAGAGGAAGGCATAAGGCTCCTGGATCCCACCAATTCTTTGAAACTTCCAATACCGCTCTGCCCTCCCGAAGGTGATGCCGGAACCGGAATGGCTGCAACAAACAGCATCCGAATCCGCGGCGGGAATGTGTCTGCCGGGACATCCGTATTTGCGATGCTGGTTTTGGAAAAGGAGCCCGCGAAGGTTCATGAAGAAATAGATCTGATAACCACCCCGGATGGAAAACTGGTTGGGATGGTCCACTCAAACAACTGCACCTCTGATTATGATGCCTGGATTGAGCTGATTGGGCAGGCAGTAAGGGCCTTAGGCGTTGAAATAAGCGCGCCCGCACTCTATGACAGTGTTCTTGGTCTGGCCCTGCGGGGCAGCCCGGACTGTGGGGGCTTACTCTCTTACGGATATGTTTCGGGCGAGCATATAACAGGCTTCCAACAGGGCAGGCCGCTGTTTGTTCGACGTCCGGAATCCGATTTTACGATTGAGAATTTTGTCCGAACACACCTCTTTAGCTCCCTCTGCGCCCTAAGAACGGGGCTTGATGTGCTAACTCGGGAGGAGGGCTTTGTCATCGATGAGATACGGGGTCATGGCGGGTTCTTCAAGACGAAGGAGGTGGGAGCCCGGATTATGGCCGCCGCTGCCCAAACGCCGGTTAGGCTTCTGGATGGAGCGGGGGAGGGGGGCGCATGGGGTATGGCGCTGTTGGCCGCATACGCCCTCCGGGCGAACAGGGAGCAGGGTTTGGCAGACTTCCTTGATGTCACCCTGGCGGAGGGCGTCAGCAAGGCGGTAAATCCGGATCCGATTGATGTGGAGGGTTTCAATGCCTTTCTTGAGCGCTATCGAAGGGGATTGGTGATTGAGAGAGCCGCGGTGGCGGCCCTGAATTGAGCTTGAGATCGCCCTCCGGAGCGCCCGGGGTGGCTCATACCAGCCTGCCTCCCAAGGCGGCGCCAGGCGCCGAGCGGATTCGAACCGCTGAATCGTGGATTTGCAATCCACTCCCTTAAGCCACTTGGGTACGGCGCCTTGTTCGGCAGTAATATACCCATTCATCGAATGGAAGTCCACAAGAGATATAGCTGATCAGTCTCCACCGGTCAATTCTGAGCTGATTTGGAAATTTGAGAAACCGCGTCACTGCGCCGAAAACAACTCCCACTTCCCTTATCTATCCGTGTTATGCTATCCGCAATGGAGATTTATACGATCAAATTCGAGGATCAGCTGAAAACTCTGCGGCAAAAGGCCCTGCCAATTGAGGATATAGATGACAGCATAGTCAAACTGGCGGAAGACATGATTGCCACGATGATTAAGGCCGAGGGCATTGGGCTCGCGGGCCCCCAAGTCGGAATCGGAAAAAGAATCTTCACCGTAAAAACCGGCAAAGGCGCCCCCCTGGTTTTTATCAATCCTGAAATAACCTCCACCAGCATCAGCCTCTCCCGCTTCGAAGAGGGCTGCCTTAGCATACCGGGGCAGTATGCCAGTATTGAACGTCCCGGGGCTATACAGATTTATGCCTGGAATCACCTTGGCCGTGCATTCAATCTTGAAGCAACGGGGCTGCTGGCGACGGTGATACAGCACGAATTCGATCACTTAAACGGCATACTCTTTATCGACCATATGAGCAGCTGGGGAAGAAACAAAATTCTGGGCAAATTCAATCTTGCAGGGCAAAAGGCGAGCGGAGATTGAAGTTACTCTTTGCGGGTACGCCGCAGATAGCCGTGCCCTCTCTTAACGCGCTTGCCGATAACTTCGAGGTTGTTGGAGTGCTGTGTGCGCCGGATGCTTATGCCGGCAGGGGTAAGAAGAAAATCGCCCCACCGGTGAAAATTGCCGCTGAAAAACGCGCCCTGCCTGTGCTCCAGCCCGAGCGTCTTGATGGCGAGGCCCGTTTACGGGCGGCCGCTCTCGGAGCGCAGCTCCTAGTTGTGTTCGCCTACGGGCGCTTATTCGGCCCCATGTTTCTGTCCCTCTTCGCCGAGGGCGGAATCAACTTGCATCCATCGGCATTGCCACAGCTTAGGGGCCCCTCACCCATTAGCGCCGCAATCCTTGCCGGCTGCCGGCAAACTGCAATAAGCGTTCAGAGAATTGCGCTCAAGATGGATGCCGGCGACATACTGGCCCAGAAGAGCTTCCCGCTTGATGGCAGCGAGACAAGCGCATCCCTAAGCGCCGCGCTATCGCAGGCCGCCGTACCCGAGCTGCTGAGGGTGGTGCGTGATATCATAGACGGGCGTTTAAATCCGATTCCCCAGAACGAATCGGATGCCACTTATTGCAAGCCCATTCTTAAAACTGACGGATTGATCAGGTGGGAGATGCAGGCAAGTCGGTTGGAAAGAATGGTGAGAGCATACAATCCGTGGCCCAAGGCCCGCACCTCGCTGAACGGGAAATCCCTTGCTGTTCTTGAGGCCGCACTGCTGGAGTCTCCCCCTCCTCCCGCGGGAGCTAAAACCCCGGGAACGGTGCTGGGTGTAGACAGGCTTTGGGGCATTCTGGTACAAACGGGCGGGGGAGTTTTGGTTTTAAAACAACTGCAATTTGCAACACGGAAATCATTGAATTTTCAGGCGTTTTTAAACGGCGTTCAGCTGAAAATTGGCACCGTGCTGGGAGCCAAGTGAATGAAAAATGATGAGCTTGAGAATGCTGTCTAATTTCATGAATGCATCGGCCGGCAGCCCGTCAACCGGGGCCGGTGGTCCAGGTGAAGGGCATTATTTCCGCAGGGCCCTTTTGATGATTGGCGCCGCCTTCCTGACAATGCTGTTTGCAGCGATTGTATCCTTCTTTCTGACGGTGCGCGGAGCAGAGCGCACTATTGTTCCACAGGTTGTCGATAGGCAGCTGACTGAAGCGCTTATCATGTTGCAGGAGCGCGAGCTCTACCCAAGAATCCAGCTTAAATATACGGGTAATCCGGCAGATAAGAACCTGATTATCCAACAGGATCCTGAACCCGGCCTGCTTGTCAAGGCTGGGCGCAGAGTAGTACTTACCGTAAGCCAGGGAGCAATAATTGACAGCGTGGAGAACTATGTCGGCAAATCGCTTAACGAAGTTCGGGCCCGTCTAACCTCCCTGTCTTCCACCTCTGAGCTAATTCTGACAATTCGTGAACCAGTTACCTATGTTCATGACGAGGCGCCGCCTGGCACGGTGCTCTCTCAGAATCCTTCCGAAAAAACTCCGATAAGTGAGCCGACCGAGCTTGTTCTTGTGGTGAGTCGGGGACAGTTGGATAGATTGGTGGAAGTTCCGGACCTAAGCAGCCTTACCCCGGATGCTGCGATGGGAATTCTCTCCAAGCTCTCCCTATCGTTTGTTTTTGTCGAAGATAAGAAGTTATTATCCGAATCGGAAATTCGGATAAATTCCCAGTCACCCTTCCCTGGTTCGGAAGTTGTCGCCGGAACCGGAATTACTCTCAACTACAGTCGGCCTGCTTCATGGCGGAGTGATCACTCCTACGGCCTCTTTGAATACATGCTTCCCGATTATCCGGTTCCTGTGCGTCTTGAGATTGTTTTGCGCGACCCTGAGGATGGCAGCAGGAGTCTTTTCACAATGCCTCACCCGGGTGGGAGAATTTCCTTTCCCTACCTATTGCCCAAAGGCAGCGATATTGTGCTTAGGGTGAACAATGCGGAAGTATACAGGCTCAGCGTCTCTACAAAGAACTAGCGTACAGCCTCATCGTGCAGATACAGCAGCATCCTATGCTGCGATCCGTCAAAGAATTCATCTTGCAGCCGCACCGCATCTACACCTATCCAGCGCCAATGCCAGCTTTCCCAAATGTACTCGCCAGGTGGATATCTGGGATACGAGAGGCTCCAGCCGAATTTTCCACCATTTTTCTCAATCCACCTGCCTGCCTGCGTGTAGGCAAATGATTCCGTAACATCGCCAAAATCAACTGTCGTGCCAAGCTGATGCTGGCTTGTTCCAGGTTTGGCCAGAGAAAGAGAGGCCTCTTCTTCGCCCGCCTTTGCCGCATAGCTGTCGAACAATTTCCTCTGATAGCCGTAAGATCGATACGCGGAGGAAACCAGTAGTGTAACTCCTTCCTTTTTTGCGGCCTCCGAAAGCTCTGCCAGGGCCTCTGCCGCCGCGCGCTCTAAGTATAAACCATCGCGGCTTCTTGATATTGAGGGATACAGGGCAAGATCAACCAAGTCAGCAGGCTCAAAGTCTGCCCCAAGTGCGTGAGTTTTATCAACAAGAATCAGATGGTCTGGATTCATGCCCAAAAGCTTCTCTATCAATTCCTCGATAGTATTGGAGCTTTCAGAGTTTTTTGGTTGATTTGCAGGAGGCGCATTGTCGATATTTTGCTCTGTGAATTCCCGCGATTCGGCTGAATCTCGCCTCTTCTCCGAGGCAGCGCCCGAAACCCGGAAAGATTCCCGAATCGGCACCCGGGCACGATTCACCTCTGCTTCCTCCTCTTGCTTATCCATTTTGGAGCATCCAAAAACCATGATGCCCGCCGCGCCTGTCAGGAAAAGAAATCGCGCCATCATATCGGAAGTAAGTGTACAATGATTGTGACGATGAGGGGTTAAAAAATTCTATTCAAGCTACAATGGATTACGTGAGCACCTTTTCCGAAACTCTCGCAGCGGCCCAGGGCCTCATGGCGCGTGGAGGCTTTCGGGAGGCTTTCGCCAAAGTTGTCGATGTTCCCATTAGCCGCCCCGATGAATTATTCTCCAAAATCGCTCTGATGGCCGATTCCGGTATAGCGCTTAGGGACACGTCAATTCTCGAATACGGCCTCTACCTGATGGAGCACCATTCCCGGGATATACTAACTATCCCGGCTTATTCGCCATATCACTGGTTCAATATTGCAAATCTCCGAAGCAATCTTCTCTCCATAAGAGAGTTCGAGGGGGCCAGGCGCTGCTGGTATGAGCGTAAGCTAACTGCCCCTGCCAGAGAGGCCTATGCCAGGGCCTTTGAAAGAGCGGAGGGAAACAAAGCCTTAGGGGCGCGGATACTGAATGCGCACGCGAGACTGCTGTTGGGGCTCGGCAGAGATTGGGAGGCTTTCGGCCTGTTCCATACGTCTGCAAGTTTGGATTCGACTAATCAGGATGGCAGACTTGGCCGCGCCGAAACTCTTGCCGCCCTTGCGGGAACCGCGCCCGCTCTGGAAACTGAGCTTCTAAAGGAGGCCTATGAAAACCTCAATTCTGTCGATTACTCGGGAGATGATTCCAGCCTGGGCGAGTCCATCCGGAATTTGAAATTGCAACTTGGCAGGAGATTGAAAAGTGATGCCGGAGAAATCGAATGCACCTACCCCAGAAACACGGTAGTTGCAAGCAGCGATCAGGAGCATTCAATGATAATGTTCCTGCTGAATAATCGACTCTATCTAACACCCTGCGCCTCGTGCCGCAAATGCGACCGCGCTGTTGGTGATGCCGCAAGCCTCGGATCCCACCATGCCCTTGTTGGCGGAAAGGCCGTGGGAAGATACAGAAAAACCGTCATCCTGACAGGAAGGATTATTGAATGTTACCGCGTTCTTAGAGCCGCATTAGCCAATCATATAAGAAACACCGAGTTACAGGATGGATCTGGTTTTCAGCGTTATTTTCCGGAACTTGACGATTGGCAGCCAATTCAGCCGGCAACAGCCGCCCTTATTATGGCTCTTGCAGGAAGCCCCGCCATATTGGAGCAAATGGTTTCCTGTGTTGCCCTCTTCCTCAATAGAGAGTTTTCCGCCTCATCGGGTATCAGGCAGATACTTGGCTCATCCAGCGCCCCAGGTGCGGATCTTGTCAGCGAAAGAAATCCCGCGCTTCACGGCTTTTGGGATCTTTGGGCCGACGGCATGGAGGGATTTATTGACGGCGCCGAACTCCTCAGTCTGCAGGGCAAATTCCTCACATCCTCCGAGTTGGAAAAATTATCGCTTGATTCGGAAGAGCTAACAAGGAAGGCTCTTGGCCTATTGAGTTGGTTTAGAAATTTAATCGGCTACCTGATACGAATAACTGACAGGGAGGCCAAAGATGAGATTGAAGAGCCGCCCCTATGGCCCTTACAGGCCTTTGTGCTGCCGGGAAAATGATGGGAATCCCGGTTGAATTCTATCCAGCTGCCGGAATTTTGTCGTTTTACCTCACAGTAGTAATAAAATTTTGTTGCTTGTTAATCATTTTTATCCAAAATTATAATAAATATCGTGTTTATAGCGTTTTGATGAGATATAGTTTTTGCAAGGATGTGTGCTCATGTCTGAATTAATCAGCCCTGAATCTCGAATATTCCATATCGGCCGCGAGTGCTATGTAGTTTATCTTGGAACTCAGATAGACGATATCAAGCCCTTCCTGCGCATAGGCAATACAAGGGATATCCCAGACGAGGTATTAGAGGTTCTTTCCACTACGGTTATAACTGACGATCATGTCGGTAATCCATTCCTGGAGATTTTGCTTGCGCCCAGGTTTCATGGCCGATATCTCGGCGACACTGGCATTGTTGATACAATCAGCCGTTTCTTTAAAAGCTTCGATCTTCCAACGGATGATATAATCGACTATCGCGAAGTTGAGGATGGCGAACGCCGCCATATGGTTTGGTTTTACAACAGCGGCAATATTCATCTTCGCTACGATGACAGGATTATCTTCGATCTCCACAGGAGGGAGAAAGAAGATCGACATTTTGTCCACCTCTACGAAGAGGCAAAGCATGACTTCCTAAAGAATCCGCTTAGGTATGTGCGTCAGGACTTTGCCGGGCGCGGAATCTACCTAGCTGATGGGGACTGTTTCTGGTACGAGAGGGGAGACTTCATATCCTTTGCTCCACATCCCGGCGCAGCCGCAAAAATGATGTCCGACGGCATTGATCCGGATTTTGTTACAAGCATCGCCTACAACCTGAAGGAGGATGGATTAGGATCGCGCGATGCCGCGGAGTTTATCGGCCTTGTAAAAAGAATGCGAAAACGCCGAAGGCAGCTAAAGGTGATAACCACTTATCCTGCAGTACAGCGCAGGCTGAAGCTCTTGTTCCCGGAGAGAAGGGGCATTTCGTCAACTCTTGAAATAGCCGATGTTTCGGGTAAACGCAGAACAACATTTCATGATTCAATAATCAGCAGCAGCGGAGAGCAGCTATGCATCAGGAGATCTGACTTACCCGATATCGCCTTCGGCTGGGAAATAGAAGACGGTCTATCAATTGACATCAGGCAGGGACTTGTCAGATATAGCTCGGAAAACCTCTCTCGGTCCCTTTCCATACCCAGGGGCTTTCCGATTGAATTCAAGGGCCGCGGCGCCATCCCGTCTCAGATATCCAACAGATACCTCACTCTGATGCTTTCAAGCATAAAGGGGAATTTATCTGATGAGCAGTATCAGGCGCTAAGCGCTTTGGAGAGCTACCTGAAGACGCTCATCAAGGATGCTGCGATGGGAGATGCCCAGGAAAGCGCCCCGAAGCGGGACTTAAGTGAACTGCGAAACAAACTTCGGCGTTTTCCGGGCAAGAACGAGGGCCCGGCCTGGTTTTTCCTCTCCAATTGTCTTTCTATACTCAATCTGATAACTGCACAGCTGGAGGAGGAACATGATTTAAGCAAAGATATCAAACAGGTTGTCAATGCCATTCGAAGACTTACGAATCGTTTCCCGATTCCCAATCCCCTTTTACCATTTTGGGGTTATCTCTATCTTGGGGAAGAGCCGACTCTGCTATGGCTTGCAACCAAGAAAAATTTTGCTGCGGCGGACATAAGAGCCGCGGAGGACTCCGCCAAAGAAATTGTCGAAGTGATAACCCTAGATGAATCGCCCTGGCATGAGGACCTAGCACGGCTGCTGGCCCTCATACGCAGCCTTGGGCGGGGAGGGCAGGGAGCCCTAACCGAGAAGCAGCTTGCCCATCTTAAGCAGACTGAGAAGGAAAAAACACGGAGGACAGAGAATCGTGAACTTGATAAAACCGAATCGGATTCCGTGGAAAGACGCGATAGACCCAAGGCGGCTCCCGTGGTGTCGCTGGTGCGCGGAGCTGCAGGAACGCGAAAAAGATCGCGCCCCAAGTGGCCTTGGATACTAGCTGCATGCATACTTCTTTTGTTTGGCGGCGCACTGCTATGGGATTACATGGGGGCTGCTCCGTGGGGCTCAATACTTCGGGCAAGGGGCATTGTGGATGGATCTGCCGCCGCGGATTTGGCTGATGCTCAATCGAACTTAATCGAAACTCCGGGAGGAGGGCTTGAGGATTCGGTGGTTGAAACTGCTATTGATATAAACGTTGCCCCAAAAACGGCGGAGGAGATAGAAGCCTACTTGAATGTAGAGGATAGGGTGATAATAACCGAGGCGGATATTCATCTTGCGGCAAATGAGATTGCGGTATTGAACGGATTTAGGGATTTGGATTATAGAGTTTTTACGGGGGCGGATCCGGATTGGATTTTACCGAATAACGTGTTGAACTTACCGGATGGGAATGTGTATGTGGTAAGGAACGGTGATACGATTTGGTTTCTTGCCGCTCGCGAAGTTAGGAGTGATACTGAGCAAAGAATGGAAATTCTTGATTATTCGGTGAGTATTCTTGAGGCGAGCGATGCCAATTTCGAGTCCAGAACAGAGGCCTTGTTGAATTTGCGGGATATATCCGAGAATTCAAAGGCTGCCCAAGTGAGGGAGCTTGCAGGAGAGGTGCTCCTGTCTCTTCGCAAATGATAGTTTTTTTAATAATAAGGGGGTTTTTATTGTTTTTTTGATTATTTTGTAATTTGGGGATATGATAATGTAGAAGGCAAACTTGATTTCGGCTATTACTTAGTCGTAGCATAAAAAAAACTTGGATCTTAAGGAGAAGAAGATGGCTAGTGAATTACCCAGAAGCCCAAATGTATTTCACCCAACAAAACCTTCTGCTGTCGGTTCGCGCAATTCGCTCGCGCAGGAAGGGCGTGACCAGAGAGCAGAGTACGAGCAGTTAGTCGGTGAGGAATCCGACAAGGTATTGAACGTTATTAAATCCAAACTGCCTCAGGAAGTTTTGAAAGAGCTGGACGTTATGGGAGGATTGAAGGAGAAAGTATTCAATTACTTCAACCAGAACTATCAAAACATGTTTAACAGGTACATTGTCACCACCGAAGACGAGATGGTGAAAAAGATTCGCCAGTTCGTGGACAAGGAAGAGACAAAGAACTTAGCGCGCTATACACCTAAGGAGATGGCCGAACTGCTCGACCAGGTTGGTGGAGCTGAGAAATTCAACACGGGCGAGGTGGAGAAGTCCATTGTCAATATGTACGGGCATCTTCAGGGTCACATCCAACGTGGAGTCAATGATCTGGAGAATGAAACGAACTCGCTGCTGCGTCAGAAAGCTGATGTTGGCGCATTCATCCGCGGCGAAAATGCATACTCGGTTGTAAAGTGCTCGTTCAAGGATAATGAGTTTAAGCCGAAGACAGTGTTTAGCGTAAAACTCTCGGTCAATATTCTGGATTCAGAGTTGATCAGCCCGATTTTTCAATATCAGTCAACGGTTGAAAACCTGATCAAGGATCAGATTTCAAAAACCATCACCGATATGATCGATAGAGAAATAGAGGCTTACCAGGATCAGCTTGTTGATGAGGGTAAAGAAGAGCTATCCGATGCCGAACTTATGTTCGAAAGGATCAAGCGTGTTCCTGAGTTTACGGACGATGAGAAGGATTCCGAAGATTCCAGACGCTACACCTTCATGGCCAAGAATCTGGTCGAAAAGATTGAGGGTCTGCGTGCGGAGATTGATCTTGAGGATATCGACCCCTTGAATATCAGGGAAAATATCAAGCGGATCATTGATATTGAAAACATTCGGAACCGCGGCTTCAACACAGCGGTTAATAACCTAACCTCCATACTGGACACATCCAAAATGGGTTATCAGTACGTTGAGAACCTGAAAAATGCGCGCGAGTTGATAGTCAGGGAATATGAGGACACCAATCCCTCCCAATTACCCGATGAGCGTTATCAGATAAAGCTGAAATTTTATGATAATGCCCAGCTGCGCAATATGCGAACTGCATATGATAACCAGATGGCGGAATACTCCAGGGAGATTACACGGGTGTACGATGTCTCGCGCGATCTCTATGAGAAAAGAAAGAGGGGCTGGGGAACATTCAGCGACTATGAAGATTTGAGCAAGAGGGTTGGCGGAAGTATCAGGAGGAGGAAGATTAGGGAGAAATCGGAAGATCCGATTTACGAGGAGCAGGCTAGGCTTTGGAATGAAATCATGGAGCTGAGGACGGAAGACACCGATGTGGAACGCCTGAATCAGACCTACCTCTATGAAAAAACTTTGCTGAAAAAAATGTTGAAGGCGGCCAGGGATAGAAATGAAATGACGTTTGGCTACAAAAATCCCAAGGTGAGATTCGATTTGGATGGAAGGATTAGTCGACTCGAGAAGGATTTTGGGGCATTTGACTACGCAATTAATCCCTATCATATTCAGCCTGGACTTATCCTTGATGTCGATGTTACGAGTATCAAGAGAAAGCGCTATGTGCTAAATGGCATGGCCAATGTTTTGAACGAATTCCTAAATGGCGTATCAAAGGGATTCCAGGACGCCGCATTCGCATCCTTTAAACGTCGCCGTTCCACGATCCGCTCGGATATCCAGCAGAGCTTTGCCGTGGAAGAGATGGCAGATCCCTCAGCAGACACATATGCCGAAGCCATCAAGTCCAAGAGTAAGCAGGACACTGCAAAACCAAAGGGGAAGGCCGATGTCACTCCGGCTCGTTCCCGCTCCAGGAAGCGAAAGGTGAACCTCGACGAGCTGAGTGAGATGTAAAGAATGATTACTGCGTCGACTCGGAATAATCAACTCAACCTTATGGCTCGCAGGGGGGGGTACAATTTAGCGCTCCGCCATTTCCGAGCGGCGCAGGAATTCGCGGAAGATGTCAGCGGGGGCTATAATTTGGCCGATATGCTGAATGCTGCACTGAGCGAGGGAGTGATAGAGACCTATCAGGTTAGACCCATCGTCAATATCTTGCTGGTGGAGAAATTCCGCTATGCCTTTGATTCTCGGAATTTGAGGAGTAGGGTTGAATCAATCGATGCATTTTCTGAGACAGTGCGCCGTTGGACAAATTTACAGGTTGTGCTCGTGTATACCGATTCCAACGGCGGGATACATCTCTTGAATCCCGAGGTTCCTGCGCCTTGGGAGGCAGCCTTACCCCTGGCTAAGGACGAGTGCGTAGTTTGCTATGTCGGCTCGCTGGCTGATGTCCGACCCGCCGACCTTATGAGCGCTGTGGAGGGCTCTTACAAATTGCTCCACGGGGGTAAGGTTCGGATGAGATCCGGTTTTCAGGCAGAGGGTAAGTGGAAGAAATTTATCGCTCCCGAGAAAGAGAGGGCTGCTGCCGCGGCTCCCGCACCGGCATACTTGGATTCTGCACCCGAAGAGGCCGCCGAACCTGCAGCCGAGAAGGCCCCCGCGGCGCCCAGCGCGAAACGGCCCACTGCCGCTAAGGTTGCGGTGAATGTTACCAATGAGCTATTTCACAACGGCAATGTGGAAGCTTGGAAAAAGATAATAGAGAGTTACATGTTGAAATATCCGGGATTTGACGTGCTGATTTGGTATGATGGTGAGCGCATCAATGACATCAATGCGCTTTTCAAGTGGGGCAAGGTTAAGCACGGAACCCCTATCTTGTTCAGCGTGGCAGGCGACTCTCCAAGAGATCTTTCCAAACTCAGGAAGTACTTATTCGAAGGGGCCAGCCCAAGATTCGAAGCCTTTTTGCATGGGGCCCACGGCACAGTCTTAAGCCTTTTTTGATAATTCTCGTGCTTGCTTTGCAATCCGCTGGCTCTCATCTAAGGTGCATTTAGGGGGGTGTTATGAAGAAAATTTTTCCGTTCAGCAGCAGCGAATTTACCAAAGACGAGAAGATTATTCAGCTCTTTGGCATGCGGGGGCGGAACCTCATGGATCTTGCCGCGCTTGGAATTCCGATTCTTCCCGGTTTCATTCTGACAGAGGATTTTCTCAAGGAGGATCAGAAAAGTCCAAAAGCGCATATTGAGGATTACCGGAGGGCCCTAGACAAGATGGGCGCAATTCTGGAGAAGAAGTGGAATGAAGAAAACCCACTCTTGATTAAGCTTGTTGTAAGCCCAATGCTGAACATGGTTCACACCTTTTCAAGCATCCACAACGTTGGTCTTTGCGACTCGACAATCGACGGGTTTGCAAGCTTTGTCGGTGAGGATTTTGCCTATCACGAGTACCGGGGAGTTCTGCTGAGAGTCATGGAGCTGGAAAATCTGATTTGCTTCGACACCTCTCGCAGGCAAGTTCTCGAAAAAACACTGTCCGCGTTGAAGAGGGCCACATCAACCACGCTGATTAAGAGGGCCCTTCTCGATGTCAAAAAGATATATCCAAAGGAGATATTTGGAGGAGCTCACGGGCAGTTCTCATACGTCAAGGAGCTATTCCTTAAGCTATTTGCCAGTAGTGAAACCCTAAACGATTCAGCGATTCTTGTTCAGGCGATGACCTTCGGAAACTATGGGGAGGAATGCTTTTTTGGCAGCTACTATACCCGCGATCCTATTAGCGGAGAGGATACCCTGGCTGGTAAATTCTTTCCCAATTCCTTTGATGCCACCGAGGCCGATGGTCAGCCGATTGGCAGGTTAAAAAACAACTACCTGGAGCAACTTCGGAAGATAGGCAGGCAGCTTGAGATAGATAACAGGGAAATACGAAGTGTCAAATTCAATGTGGAGAACGGTAAGCTTTGGATTATTGATCAATCTGCTGTTTCAGAAAAATCGGCTCAGGCGGAGATAAGGACACTGCTGAGCCTGCTGCGGAACAGGCACATTGATGAGCCGTATGTGATAAATGCGATACAGCCAAGTCGTCTTTCCGAGATACTGCACCCAATCATCGATAAGCGTGTGGCTACCAGGGTGCCGTCGGTTGCCGGAGGAATTTCAGGCGCCATGGGAGCTGCTGTTGGCAGAGTTTATTTTTCCACCGACACATTTATGAAGCAGTTCCGACTCGCCAGTCAGAGAGGGGAGGATACGAACTTTATTCTGGCTATGCCTGCCACCTATGCCGGCGATGTCAAAGCCATTGAAACATCCCGGGGAGTGCTTACAAGGGAGGGAGGATACGCATCCCACGCGCCTGTTGTCGCTAGATCGCTTGGCAAGGTTGCCATGGTGAATCCGGATATTCTCTTTACGGAGGCAGGCTTGAAAATAGGGAATCGAATAGTCAAGGAGGGCGAATACATCAGCCTTGATGTCCCCTCGTATGACGAACCGGTTATCTACTTCGGAAAGGTTGAGCTAATTGAACCGGATATCGATACGAGTGGTTTGATTGATTTTCTTAACGTGGTGCAAAGGCATATAAAGGATTTTGATGTTTATGCCAACGCAGACCAACCTTCGGATGCAAAATTGGCCAAGAAATTTCTTGCTGAAGGAATAGGCCTGTGCAGAACTGAGCACATGTTCTTTCACAAGGAAAGAATCCCAATATTCAGATCGTTAATCATCGCATCCGATAAGGCGGAGCGGGAGAAGATTCTTGCCAGGCTCAAGAGAATGCAGATTGCGGACTTCTTGGGGCTTTTCGAGATAATGGGCGAGAAACCGGTGACTATTCGGCTCCTAGATGCCCCTCTCCATGAATTTCTGCCCCACAACAAAGCATCTATGGATGAATTTGTCAGTTTCTACCGCAGGGAACATCCGGAAATAAGCAGGGCCGAGATTCAGCTTCGCTGTGATATGACGAATGAAGTCAATCCCATGCTCGGACATCGGGGAGTAAGGGTTGCTATTACATATCCGGAAATTTATCACATGCAGATTGAAGCCATTTTTGAGGCTGCCTACTTGCTGAGAAAGAAGAAGGGTATTACCTGCTTCCCCGAAATAATGATCCCCATTGTCACAAGCCCGAGGGAAGTGAAGACCGTGAGATTCGGAAAGAAGATTGAAGGTTTTGAAATAATTGGAATTAGGCAAATAGAGGAGGCGCTTAGGGAGAGGCTTGGAGAGAAAGAAATTGATTATCGTGTTGGCACCATGATTGAGCTCCCTTCGGCCGCCTTTCTTGCCGATAAGATAGCAAATTATGCGGATTTTTTCAGCTATGGCACGAATGATCTGACTCAAACCTGTCTGGGATTGAGCAGAGATGATTTCAATTCCTTTTTTACTACCTACACCGAATACGATTTGCTGGATAAAAATCCCTTCCAATACTTGCAGGAGTCGGTAAAGGAGCTTATAGGAATGGCCACTGAGCGCGGCCGCTATGTGAAACCAAACCTCACCTGCGGGCTCTGTGGCGAGCACGGCGCGGAACCTGAAAACATACCTTTTTGCATGGAGGCGGGCCTGAACTATGTCAGCTGTTCGCCCTATGGTATTCCGCTGGCAAAATTGACAATTGCGCAAATGTGTCTTAAGAGCGATGCCGGGTAGCGTATATCACTGCTGACTGCGAGGCCGGCATCAGGATAGCTCCTTGCCCATACGGCTAACTGTGCGGATAGGGGTGGGTGCAGTGCCGGCCCCCGGCGCTCGTATGATTCCCTTTGGATTTCCCGGTTTCGAGGCGGATTCTTAGAGGGAAAGTAAGCCGCTGTCTTTAAGCTCCATAAGATTCATCAGGGCATCGTATTTGGCAGTCAGCAGTACGCCAAGCTTATGCCTTTCCCCCCTGTTGAAAAGAATCATGTACAGGACAAATGTAGCGTAGCAGGTGTAGAGCTTGGCTGGGGCCCTCCCCCTTAGGTGGCTAGGTATGAATTCGGGGAAGAAAATCTCCTTAATGGCATCTTCAAAATTTCGCCTAGCCATGTCCAGGCGCATATCGATTGTGTGAAAGGGCTCCTTGCCGCGCAGTTTCACTTTGGCAACGCCAATTTCCGCGGCTGTCAATCGCGCGAATCTCGCGGCTATCCTGAAAATTGGGTGTTGGCAGCTCTTTAGCAGCAGCTCCAGCTCGTTTTGGCCCTCTGCTATCAGTCTGGTGGCTTCGCGGAACCGAAATCGGCGTATCCCTTCCTGACGGTATTCATGGTTTTCAAGGCCATACTGGTAGTATATCCCCAGCCCATCTAGGAATTTATTGAACGCGGGCTGGAATTTAATTTCAAGTTTGGCGGGCAGTGGGGCTATTTCGGTGCGAAAACCCTGCCCGCCCTCCTGATCCTCGGGAATTTCGCCTTCCTCTGATTCTGCGGGAGGATTCGCGAGCCATTCCACAATTGTTTTATAGGCATCGTTAATTTCGGACATCCGCTCATGCGCCCAGTCCGGATAATCACGAACCCTGTCCGGATGATATTTTTTTACAAGTTCCCTGAACAGGGAGTTTAATTGCTCAAGCGGGATACGGCTATTCAGTCTAAATATCGATAGGGATCGTCTGATATCCATGGCAAAAACTCTATGCCGGCTCTCTAGGCTAAAGGCTTTTTGAGCGAATGGCTATTCACTGATTGACAACATTCTCACCGTTCCCTGCAGTTCCTGGATTTTGCCTTGCTGAATGCGTATTAGCTCAAGCAGCTTGTCAACATCATAGCTGCTCGAAGTGTCAGCGCCCTTGCCGCTATCCTGAACGGCAGCCAAATCATTTTCCATCTCTATATGAATCAGCTCGAATGAATCCGCATAATAATCGAGTTCCAATGGCATCTTGGGGAATTTCTCACTTTGTATGATTTTCTGGGCTATACGATGAATCTCCGTGGTTGCTATGTTATTCTCGTTGTCCAGGATAAATGGCCGCTGCAGGTTGACGGAGCGATTGACCGCCTCTTCGTTCATCACCGTTCCGAGCCCTTCCAGATTGACTGACAGGTTCTGCGCACATAGATCTCGCAGACCTTCGGCAAGGCTGGCGTCCTCAATTCCCTCTATTTTGTTTAGAATCAGTTTTGGCTGCAGTACTTCCAGAAAGGTCTCTGCCTTTTTGCCAAGGGCAGGGTTGATTTCCCTTATATCCGAAACCATGTCTGTTACGGTTTTTTTATCACCCGGCCGCCGTTCCTTCAGCACTCTTCTGAGATAGGATGTTATGGTTTTATCCGAGGCGAAAACGCGCTGAAGAAATCGGAAAACATAGTTTTTCAGAAATGAATAGGCGTTCATAATCGATATAACTTGAGGAGTTGTAACGATGAGCCCGGAATTGGAGATTAGAAAGAAGTCGATTACCGTGAAATTAGCGCCCCCCCCGAGGTCAATAATAATATAGTCTGCTTCAACATCAAGCAGCCCCTTGACTATTCTTGTCTTGACGGATTGAGTGAGCTCTCCAATACCGTAAACCAGCACGTCCCCCGGAATGAAGTAAAGATTTTCCCATTCGGTTGGAAATAAAAGCTCATTCATCAAATACTTCTTACCGGATAAGAAATTACCGATCCCGAGGCTGGTATTCCTTAGCCCCAAGAGGGTGTGAATGTTCGATCCGCCAAGGTCTAGGTCGACAAGAACGGTCTTTTTCCCGTACAGGCACATACTTAGCGCCAGATTTGCGGCTATTACGCTTTTCCCGGCTCCGCCCTTTCCTCCAGCCACAGGAATAAGCTTCCTATCGACATTCTCATTCAGTATCATTGGCCTTCTCGCATCATTATGCGTCAATTATCCTTACGGATTGGCATAGTGTAAACAGAGAAAATTTTGTTTAATTACGGGGCAAAAAAACTGGGTAGAATGGTAGGATGATGAAAGCAAGTTTTGATGAAAAACAGCTATCGGAGGAGCTTGAGCTCAGACGCGAGATAGAGAAGTTCTATCTTCCAAAACAGCTGGTGCAGGCCATTGTAGAGGCGGGCGGAATCTACACAAAATCCAATGAAACTGTGGTTGCGATAGGTTTTCTCGATATCGCGCGATACACCTTTCTCTCGCAATTTCTAAGCCCATTGGAGAATCTGAGAGTTCTTAACGGATTGTATTCGGCGTTTAATTGGGTTATCGGAATGTATGGCGGTTATCTAAATAAGATTGAGGGAGACAGCCTTATGTTCCATTATGGCGGCCCCATCGATCCAAACATAAGGGATCTTAGCAAGGTGGATTCGTTGAGGTATATCGCCCAAAAGCTCTTCTATACCTGTGTTGAATTGCAAAGGGTAAGTGGACTTTTCAACAGGATTGACAGGGAGTTTTTAAAAGACATCTCTGACAAGCCAACGATTGAGGCCATCACAACCGCATATGATATTCTTGGGAAGCTGCGCGGGGGTCTTCTTTCCTCCTCCTTCAACGCCCTGTTTCAGATACGAATCAGAGTGGGCGCCTCCATGGGCAATGTTTTGGTAGGCAATTTTGGGCCGGACGGTGCGAAGCAATGGGATGTTATTGGGATGCCGGTAATTGAGGCGAAGAGGATGGAATCGTCTGCGCCGATAGGCGGCCTAAGAATTACCTCTACCTTTTTTCAAATTCTTGAAGAAAATGGCATTGCCGTGGAGTATCATAACCAAATCAAGCGCGAGGCTGATGCGCTCGGCGGTGTATACAAAGATATCAAATTCGATGAATTGTTTCGCAAAACTACTGTTCTGCTAAAGGACAAGAATGATTTGCGGTTGGAAACTTACAGTGTGCAGATAAATCCATCACTGCCCGAGAGTATCAAGAATCAATCCGAATTTCTGCTTAAAAGAGGTATGGCGGGAGCCGACGAAATTGTGGGGTTTATCAAGTATTATCGGGGCAATCACTTTGTAATCGACCAACTTGAGGCTTTTTTCAAGCTAAGAAATGTGCGAATCCGAAAGGCCTCCCTCTATAAGCTGATTATCCCGAGGAAGTACGGGAAGCTGTTGAAAAAATGTAATAATGACGCCCACAGGGTGAATAAACTGATTGAATCAAGACTATCGCTGTTCGAGCTTCTTGAGATTCTGGGGAAACTCCAGGATGCGGTAAAGCGAAAGGTGGCGACTGAACCCGGTGATGAACGTGAATTGGGTAAATTCGATGAGTGGATGGGGGAGACTCAGAGAGTGGTGCAGCGGCGGTACTCCGTAAACAGGGGCATCAATGTGCAGGCGAACTACTTCTACAATGTGGTGTTTCCCCTGTTCTTCTCAAGCATCAAGGCGTCAATTCTTGAGCGCCAACGATTGGAGGAACTGGGAATCTAGGAGCATGGGATTACAAGAATCTTTCGATAATGTAACTTGCAGCGGCTTCCGGGTTTGGGTAATCTATCAACTGGGAATTGAGACACCCTACAAAAGCCAGGCGCGCCCCAAAAAAGCATCCGCACATGGATGCGGAATTGACGTTGCCGTTTACGGTGCAAAAACTGCTTTGACAATGAGTTTGTTTGATACTAGTAGGAGTTCCATGAATGAGTATTCTGTGTAGGAGAGGGTATTGATTAATCCGGCATCGCTTATTGGGGCAGTTATTGGTTTCCTTATCGGAACTTATCTTGGGGGTTTTCTGTTCGGAATTTTGTTTGCTCTGGTGGGCAGCTCGATTGGATCGGGCATCGGAGTACGTGTTTTCAGGAATTCCAGGGGGAGGGGCGCCGGCTGGTTTTCCGGTTGGGGAACGGGTGTCGATGGCTCGGTTTTTATGGAGACGCTTTTTTCAATGCTTGGGAGTGTGGCGGCGGCCGATGGGGGTGTAAGCCCGAATGAGGAAAGGATGTTCCGAAGTATCGTGGTTAACGATCTTGGAATTATTGACCCCGCAAGTGTCGAATCCGCCATGTCAACCTTTCGAAGGGCCGCGGCAAGCAAAACAGGCATAGAATCATATGCCCGAAGGGCTGCCAATACCTTTCGGGGCAGACCTCAGCTTCTGGAAATGATGCTGATTATCATGGTGCGTGTCGCCGCCGCTGAGGGCGGGCTCCATCCGAGGGAAGACGAGATGATGAAAGAGGCGGCACGGATTTTCGGCTTTCGATCAGGCCTTTATCAGTCACTGAAAAGCCGCTATGGGCTTGGCGGGAGACAGGGTTACCAATCGGGTAGAAGCTCGGGTGGGGAGAGATCCTCACTGACACGCGCCTATGAGGTGTTGGACATATCCTCAAATGCCTCGGAATCCGAGGTGAGAAGGGCGTATAGGAAAAAGGTTTCCGAGTATCACCCGGATAAGATTGCCGCTAAGGGATTGCCGAAGGATTTTACGGAGCTGGCGAATACGAAGTTCAGGGAGGTTAAGGAGGCCTGGGATTCGATTCGCACTAGCCGCGGGTACTGATACGGGCCAGGCGGTGCATTCGGAATTCACTCAGGATGAGCGCCGCATGCTGGATTTCGGGGGGCAGCCATTGAAATCCAGCTGTCTTAGGGGAAATGATAGATTGATGCCTTCTTCGGCAAGATAGGGAGGCAGATTCTCCAAAATTTCATTTCGAGTTTTCCTGCTCCGGGCGCATATGAAGAAGGCGCCTCCTCCCCCCCCTCCACTGAGCTTCCCCCCATCGGCTCCGCATTCCTTTGCCAGCTCGAAAATCCTGCTTAGGGTTGGATTTGAGAGATTGAGAGAAGCCAGCACTTCCTGTGCGTGATTCACCAATTCCGAAGCGGCGCCGGCAAAGCTCTCAGGCTGGCTGCCCCCGCCTATGAGATCAAGGAAATTTGCGGCGATTTTGCCCAGTTCTTCCAAAGGAGTCTTATCGGCCCTATGGCCGAGTTGCAGAATTGAATCCGCGGTGCTCCGGATCCTGGGGACGGCGCCGTATATGATGTGCCACTTCGGGATGCAGACTGCCTTGCGCTCAGGCGGCCCTTGAGGCGATCTGAACCATGCTGAGGCCCCATTGTCAGAGGAGATTCCGGTGTCAATGCCCGAGGGCTTCCCGTGAAAGAGATTTTCGAGTCGACTTGCCAGGCCATGCACCCCCTTGTCGTACTCCCGTGTGGGCCTGTTAAGAGCAATCTTTGAGACCGCAACGCAAAGTGCTGCGGATGAGCCAAATCCCCCCGTTCTTGGGACTCCACTGCTCCTATTCCAGACTCCCCTTTCAAAATTTTCTGAATTTGCTGTTTCGAGCCGGAGTTTTCTCAGTAGTTTCAAGAAGACCGCCCGATCTTCGCCAATCTCATCAGGCGTTTTAACAGCAGAATTCGGAGACTTGCTTTTTCCGCCTTCCTGCTCATTCGATGCGGCTTTCGAGGGTGCCCAGGAGATCTCCGTTCGGAAGGGCAGGGGGGCGCCAATTGCCGGAAAGCCGTATACGGCCGAGTGCTCGCCGAAGAGAATCAGTTTGCCCGAGCCGATGCCTTTCCTAATCATCTTGAGAATTCCCTGCTCAGCCCCCTGCTTTCAATGGAGAGGGGGAATGCGCGGCCAACGCGGCGCAGCTCCTTAAGTGTCAGATCTTCGCTTCGGGTAAACCCATCTTCCAATCCAGCGAGTAATACTATCTCGTTTCCGGCGCCCAGAGATTTTGCGGCCGCGATTCCTGGCCTGTGCCAGGGCTTTTTGCTTTTACTGAACCCAATGGGCATTAGCGGCGCCGATTCCTGCCTTATCACATTGCCAAGCTTTGAGCTTAGCGCGGCGATTTCATGCAGTCTTTCCAGAAATGCTCCCCCGTTCGCCGCGTCGGGCTTCAATGTCAGGATGTCGATTGTTTCGAGGACGCAGGCGTAGTAGTCCGCGAGAAGCGAGATATCGGTCCAGTGCCTGCCGAGTTTTTTTTTCCAGGCTTCATAGCGCCTTAGCGCTTGAATGCTGTTCACCGAAGCAGGGCCCCTTAGCAGCCAATATTTCAGGTTTGGCCAGCCAAGACTTTCCCACGAGGGTGATAACCCTCCCGTAAAGCAGCCGACTCCCCCATGTGCGGAGGCGAAGACGCCGTATCCGCTGCCATATCCCTGCTGCCACTTCCTATGCGCCAGCAGGGCGCTGCCCCTTACGTCTGAATTCTTAGGAGCATGGCTTACTGCCCTGGAAAAAAGAAGGGAAGCGGCTGCGCTGGAGCCAAGCCCCAATTTCCGGCCATCAGGGCTGTGTAGGGCGCTGGTATCCACTGTTATTTTCAAGCCTTTTTTTACCCGCGAGTTGGATTTCCCCACCTCATTCCATACGAAATAACACAGGGAAGTTTCGACTGGATAATCCGGATTCCATGATTGAATTCCTCCGGCATAAATCGAGCGCAGCTCGGTAATGGCTGAAAGCTCTTTTCTCATGGATGCGCGTCCGCCGGCTGCAAGGCATATCCCCCTGCCGCCTTCCTCTGTTACAAGATATTCGCCCGCGATTAGCAGGCTTCCCGGAGCGCTCCATTTCTCGGCGCTAGCCATTGTTATCCGGATATGGCGGGCCCCCCACCCCGCAAATCCGAGTTGGCAAATTGCTGAACTCTGCGGCCAGATGCTCCATGACCAATGGAACCTCCGCGTCGAGGCAGAGTATTTTTACCTGAGGGCCAGCGTCCATGGTTTCCCAGACATTCAAACCCTTGATTCTCAGCCTCTCGCAAAGGGCTATTACGGCCAGGCTCGCGGGTTTCCAGTATACCGTTGGCGGGTAAGATGAAAGCATGGTCGAAAACATCCGAAGGTAACTGCGCCTGATCAGTGGCCCCAGGATGCCGAGATTTCGTGTTTCCAGGGCGGGAAGAGATTTGTCCATGTTCTCCTTTGAGTCGCTAATCCAGGCCCGATAAAATGGCGAAGTCCGTTTGGTTCTTTCCATAGCGGCGCGCGATGAAATTTCCTTTGCTCCTTTTTCGATTTCCACCACGATGATTCGCAGATCGGGCCACCAGGCCTCATCATGGATTTGGTCGGCATGGATGGCGCCGCTGCCTAGGCGTACAAAACCTCCGAAGACTGAGCGGGCGGCCGAGACGGAGCCGACTCTGGCCAGGGCGGATAGTTCTTTTGCCGGCAGTTCGAGCTCCGCGGCCCTTGTGCAGGCAAGGGCCAGAGCGGCAAATCCACTCGCGGAGCTCGCAAGGCCCGCCGAATTTGGGAAGTTTGAAGCGCTCTCTGCCGTAATTGTGAACCTCCCCATTTCCGGATTTTTTTTATCCACAAGTTTTCTAAACTTTGCAAAGAAATCAGCAAACCGCCTCTTTGGTTGGGGTTTCCCATCTATAAGCACCCTGTCCCCGCCTGGTTTCGGCTGTGTTAAACAGGCCGTGGTTACGGTATGGAGCCCGTCGAGTGTGATGCCAAGCGATGGGCTTGCCGGGATATTGTCCAAACCTTCTTCCTTGCCCCAGTATTTGATTATTGCAAGGTTGGGATTAGCAGCAGCCGTTGCCTGTCCGATGAGATTATTAGGCATCTATTTCTTCGATCCACCTGGCGAATCGCTTGGCCGCCGCCTCATGCCCTCGGATGTTCTCGGAGCAAATCACAGCCGCGAAGGCGGGTACGCTCTTACCCCGCGCCCCCGCGTTGTAGGCGAGGCGGCGCGCATGGGAATTCATGTGCCCCTTTTGGATTCCCTCGCAGACCAAGGCGCGGAGAGCGGCTAAATTCTGCGCAAGGCCCAAGGCGGCGGCAATTCGGCTTAGGCCGGGGCCATCGGGGCTGCCCAACTGCTCAAGGCACCATCGGGATGTTGGGTGGAATCCCACGGCGCCCCCGGTTACCGCAAAGGGAAGCGGCAGTTCCAACGATCCATGAAGTGTGCCCTCTTCAATCCAGTATTGGCTTAGGCCGTGATAGGGGCCGTATCTTGCCGCATATGCATGGGCAGCGGCCTCAATTGCCCGGGTGTCGTTTCCAGTGGCCAAGGCCAGGGCGCTGATGCCATTCATGATTCCCTTGTTATGGGTGACTGCACGATCAAAATCCTCTCTCGCAATTCGGGCGGCGCGCACTATGCGGCGTGCCGTCTCTCTGCCATCGAATCCCATGGTTTTGAGCTCGCCGGCAGGGATGCTTAGACGGGCAGAGGCGATTCGATCCCAGGATCTGTTGGATAGAATCGCCATTAGCACCCTTCCTCCTGTAATCTTCTCCAGCAAAGGGCCTACTTTTTCGGCGACGCTGTTTAAGAGGTTTGCGCCCATAGAGTCTCTGACATCGATTTGAATGTTCACGGCAAGCGCTCTTGATGGCGCTATCCAGCGGGCATCAATATCACGCCATCCCCCCCCCCTGTTTTCCATTGACTTGAGCGTTTTCTGCAGGTGCTCTCTGATGTCATCTCGTGAATCCAGAATCTTCCCGGCGGATGAGATATCCAGGTTCCCCTCAAGGAAGACCTGAGCGGCCATAACCGGCTCCGTGCTCTGCGTGCTTATTCCCCCATGTCCGGAAAGCAGTCTTCCTGCAAACGATGCCGCCGCAACAACCGAGGGCTCCTCCGTGGCCAGCGGTATTCTGATTTCCCGACCATCTATGATAAATGGGCCAGCTAACCCCAGGGGCACGCCAACATAGCCAACAGCCTGCTCGATCATCACCTCCGATAGATCAAGGAGGTCCTCATCAAAGCCGGTAAAGGAAAAGTCAGTTCTTATCTTACTCTTCGGTCCAGGCATGTCTGATGAAATACTTCTTCTCCGCTCTCGCACCGGCTCCTTACGAAGCTTCTTCCAGAAAGTCATTGATCCGTCTCTTTAACCAAATTTTCGGCCAGCTCATGCAGCCTCCGGCTTATTCGAAGCCTGCTTCTTCTCAGCTCATCTAGGTTCCTTGATCCGCTAAGGGCAAGTGCGGCTCGCATGCCCCTGGTTATTTCCGCGAGGTATCCAAATACGCCGTCGGAACCCGCCTCCGATCCGATTCTGGCGAATGGAAGAGCTGCCGCGGCTATGTGGGCGCCGCAGGCGATTGACACCGCAAAATCTCTGGGCGTTCGAAGGCCGCCCGATGCGATTATCCTACCCCTAACCAATTTGTTTCCGGCTTCGGCTATTTTCCTATAGGCGATTAGCAGCTCGCCGGTGGAATATCCCCAGTCTCGAAATGAATAAGCAGCTGATAAGGGGGCGCCGTGATTCCGAGGCGAATGGGGGAGGGCGTGCTTCGCGGAATCACCGCGATGCCCTTCGATAAGAACCCAGTCCGAGCCGCCTGTTCCTGCAATATCAATAAAGGAGACGCCAAGTTTCAATAGGCGGAGACCTTCGGAGGGAGATATCCCAGCGCCGGTTTCCTTAACCAACACCGGCATATCCGCCCTTTCCATCAGGCCTTCGAGTCCCTCATACCAGCCGCTGAAGTCCCGCTCTCCATGTTCTTGAAAGAACTCTTGAGATGGATTTAAATGTACGCAAAGCCCATCGGCCTCAATGCTCTTAACTGCCTCCATTATTGTTTCCGGGGTAAATTCGCGCAGCTGCGCCACACCGATATTTGCAAGAATCGGCGCGTCCGGAGCGATTTTCTTTAGTTGAAAGTGTGAACGGGTTTCCGCACGGCGGAGCATCACTCTGATGGAGCCGGTGCCGAATGCAATTTTTGCCTTAGACGCGGCCCTTGCCAATGTCCGATTGAGTTTTCTTCCTTCCTCGGAGCCCCCGGTCATGCAGGAAATCATCACTGGTATCTTGAGTGTATAACCGAGAAAATCACATTTTGTCGTTATCAGCCGGGTGTCAATTTCGGGAAGCGACCTATGCGCTATCGATATCTCATCTAGGCCGGTGCTGCCCGATTCGATTCTGAGGTTCCTGTCGAGGCAGATATCAAGGTGCCGTCGTTTTCTTTCGTGTATTTCGTCCAATAGTCAGCCCCTGTCGTAGATTCGATAACCACTCTCGCTGAGACCTTTCAAGTAGAAAAGCCCCTTCTTCGAATCCGGGGCCTCAAATCGGTTTTGCAGCGCATCAGCCCCTGTTGGATTTGATAGCCAGGCAAGGTACTCGTTGAAGCCGGCATTTCGTGACCCGCCCCTCCATCTCTCAATGTCCCAGCGGGATATTGTTTTGGGCGCGTTTTCGCAAATGTGGCCCGAAAACACTATCATCGTGTTCCCAGAGCCATAGGAAGCTATCAGCACCCGCCTGCCTATTATCTTATCACCTATCCTATGATATTCTTGGTGCAGCAGGGCGGCCAGGTAGATATAGAGCGACGCGGTGTACAGGTTGCCGAAGAATTTGCAGAGATACATGGCGTCGATGAATCCGGAACGCCGCATAAAATGTTCAATCTCCGTCTTGTTTTTTTCGCAACTGTCATTCAGGAGCCTTCGAAGGGCAATTTCAGGCATTGCGGGGAAGGGCACGTGAAGAGCTATGTAATCAACCGTGTCGATGCATTGCGAGGGGCTTTGCTCGGCCCGATTGCAGTAATCTTCGAAGGCCGCCTTTAGGGCGCTCTGATAGCAGTCCATGGAATAGCGGCCCTTAACCCTGGCTGTAACCGAGTCTAGAGGCCTGAAAAAATCATCCACATCGGATGAGAAGACTCCCTGTGTTCCGAGATTGATTTCCATTAGCCTGGGATTCTTCTCTACTATGAGAGCCGCGGATCCTCCGCCCTGGGTAAACTCCGCAGTACTTGGGGCCTCATAGCGGGCAATATCGCTGGATATCACCAGCCCGCGCTCCTGATTGGCTCCGGAGCATCTTAAGTTTGACGCAGTCGAGAGGAGGGCGAATGTGCCCCCGGCGCAGGCATGTTTGGTATCGTAGGTGCTCAGAGCGCTGCCCAGGGAGTAACCCGCTTTTTTGAGCATGCCGTGCACATACGAGGCTACTGGTTTTGCAAAGTCGACTGCCGTTTCGGTGCCCACCAAGACATATCTAATTCTTTCCTGCTGCCCTGCTGAGAGGCGTTCAAGGATTTCGGAGGCGGCGTTTGCTGCAAGTGTCGCTGTGTCTTCCCAGGGGGAAGGGAAGCGAAAGGAGATTTGGCCGGTTTTTTTCGCGGCCTTTGTCATTAAATGATTCAGCTGGGGCTGAGTGCGGCCTCGGAATTCAATTAATGAGTTTACATTCATCTGGAGACTTGGAACGTAAATTCCTATATCGCCAATCCCAACCCCGGTTTCATTCATTGTGTTTAGCATCCATCCGAACAGATAGCGCATATTCTACTTGAGTTCTGCTGTCGGCAGCCAGTGTCAGGGGTCCTTTTGCCTTATTTTTGCTTGAAAGTTCTTACTCGCACGGGCGCCATGACATCCTGAAAAGGGGCTCTCGCCTTGAGGGAGCGGCCGCGATCGGGCTGACCCTGCAGAATCGCCCGGGGAAGGCCAATTGAGGGTTGGATGCCTATCTCGGGAGGGTGAAATGACAGACATCCTTGCCTCACCTTTATATTCGGCGTATAGGAGCGAAGCTTGATACTTTTTTCTATGGGCGTTTTTGAGTCGATAAGTCTAAAATCAAGCCCTAGGAAGTGCTTGCCTGATGAGCATAGCTTCTCATATAGTGAGTTTTGGATGATATGCTGTGTCTGATGGCTCAAATGAAAAACAGCCGGGCAGCGGCTTGAGCGAAGGGAAGGAAGCGGCGAGAAAACCCCAACTGGGGAGCCAAACCCCTGATTTCGAAGAGCCTAGGCTTAGCGGATGAGGAAGGCGCGGCTAATCGAGCCAGCCCTGGAGATAGGCTGTTGATTCAAGAGAGACTGGCTTTACTTCGATCAGCCATGCGGCGTTCAGAGCTGGATGCGTACATAATTACGGGCCTAGGCCCTCATATTTCCGAGTTTCCTCCGGAAAGATGGCGGAGCAGGGAGTGGATTAGCGGATTTACCGGGAGCGCCGGATTGCTTGCTGCCGCGAAGAACAGGGCTGGTCTCTGGACAGACTCCCGCTATTGGATTCAGGCCTCTAATCAGCTGGCTGACAGCGGCATTGAGCTCTTTAGGGTTGGAAGGGAGGGGGCTCCCAAAATTCACGATTGGATTCTTGAAGAGCTCCCTGACGGAGGAAGGGTGGGAATTGATGGGCGCACTGTAACTCTCAGGATGATGGGCGAGTGGCGGGAAGCGTTCAGGGTTTCCCCTGTTGTTATTGACACTAGAATCGATTTACTCGAAAAGATATGGGACGGAAGGCCCTCCTTGCCTAATTCAGAGGTTTATGAGCTGGATGCGGCAGGGGAGACGCGCCTTTCCCGTCTTGATCGCCTAACTGCTGCACTTAATACCATGGGAGCGGATACGTGGATAGGAGTCGCCCTGGACTCTATTGCCTGGCTCCTGAATATCCGTGGTGAGGATATCCAATATCTTCCGGTTGTGCTGGGCTATTTAATTTTCTCGGGAGGCAGTGCGATTTGGTATACGAACGAGAAGCGGCTTTCAGCACGGCTGAGGGCTTCCCTGATGCGGGACAGGATTGAGATAGCTCCCTATGAGGATTTTTTTCCGGCCCTGGGAAAGCTGCGGGAAGGCTCAAGGATTTTGCTGGATGACCGCTATATCACTCAGGCGGTGGCGGATTGGCTTCCCCCTAGGATCGCCCAAAAATTTGGAAACGATCCGGTAGTTATGATGAAGTCGCGAAAGAACGAGGTTGAGACAGCGCAAATTCGCTGGGCAATGGTAAAGGATGGAATAGCGCTGATTCGTTTCATGATTGGCCTTGAGGATGCTCTCCATGAGGATAAGAGGCTGACAGAGCTTGCGGTAAGGGAGATGCTGGATGCGAAACGGGCGGAGTTAGAGGGGTTTTGCGGGAACAGCTTCGCCCCGATTGTGGCTTATGGGGCGAATGCGGCGCTGGTGCATTACGGGGGGGAGCGGAATGAGCGTTTGAAGATTGATTCCAGGCTGCTGTTGGTGGATTCGGGGGCTCAGTGGGAGGAAGGAACCACTGATGTAACTCGCACCCTTGCGCCGGGTGAGCCGAAGTCGAAGCAAATTCGGGACTATACCCTGGTTCTCAAGGGGCATATCGCTGTGTCAAGGGCGCGATTTCCGAGGGGGACGCGAGGCTACCAGGTGGATGCCCTGGGGAGGGCCGCGCTTTGGGCCGAGGGCATGAACTTCGGGCATGGTCTGGGCCATGGGGTGGGCTATCGCCTGGGGGTCCATGAGGGGCCGCAAAGACTGAGCCCGGAGCCCGTGGATGTGGCGCTTGAGCCCGGCATGGTTGTATCGAATGAGCCAGGTGTTTACAGGGAGGGGCTTTGGGGTGTCAGAATTGAGAATTTGCTGCTTTGCCGGGAGATTTGCGATGGCGACTTTGGGGAGTTTTTGGGCTTTGAAACACTTACGCTTGCGCCATACGAGTTGAAGCTAGTGGATGTCAGTATGCTGGATGATGGAGAGATAGCCTGGATTGACGAATACCACAGAAGGGTGCGCGATTGCCTAGGCCCCTTTCTCTCGGTTGGAGAGAGAGGGTGGTTGGAATCAAAAACGGCGGCTCTCGGAAATTGACTCGCTTCATCGGCTAAATACCTCATAATGCCCTTCATGCCCTTCTCCGGTTAGGGCGCGGTTCTCGGTTAAATATGTATGCCGCACTCGCGTTTTGTTTCGTTTTCCCACCACCATCTGGCGGCCCGTTCGTGCTCTCCGGGCCGTAGGGGGCGTGTGCATGGCTGGCAGCCGATTGACCGAAAACCGGTATCGTGGAGCGGATTGTAGGGCAGTCTGTTGATTCTGATATAGTCCCACACCTCTTTGGAGCTCCAATCGAGTAATGGGTTTACCTTTATCAGAGGCTCTCCGCCGTGACTTGTATTCTGCCGATCGATTTCAATGTATTTCAGATGACTCCTTGTTGCCGGACTTTGATCTCGCCTCAATCCCGTAGCCCAGGCCCTATAGTTTTTGAGCGCCCGGCCTAGAGGTTCAACCTTCCTAATTCCACAGCATTCGGCATGGCCGTCTCGGTAAAAACTGTTGATGCCCTTTTCCCTGAGGAAGGGCTGGAGCAGGGAGGGGGAGGGAGTGAATACCTCAAGGGCAAGCCCGTAGCGCATTCGCACTTCTTCGATGAAGGTGTATGTTTCGGGGTGGAGACGGCCGGTATCCAGGCAGAAGACGCTAAACGGCAGACTGTTCCGGCAGGCCATGTCTATCAGGATAACATCCTCGGCGCCGCTGAAAGCCAGTGCCAGATCCTTGCCGAACCTGCCTTGGGCCTGGGCCAGAATCTCAGGAGGGCTGGAGGTTGAATACTCTCGATTGGCGGATTCGATGTCAGCAGTGGGAATGCTTTCGGCTATCGGCGCCTCAGGGCTAGAGCCTCCGTTGGATTCAAGGGAGCCATCCGGGCTGCCTTGATCTGCCCTATAGGGGTGGCGGGGAGCTGCCGGGGATGGATCGGCTGCGGGGGTAAGCTCCCTGCTTATGAATTCGAAAAGGCGGCTATAGACCCGGGGCGCCTTGTCCTCTTCATCCACGATGAAGAAGGGGGCGGCCTCGATGCCGTGTTCACGCGCTAGTTCTGCGCCCTCGGAATTCTCTTCGCCCTCTTTGGCATACACCACCCTGTCAATTTGATTCCAGCAGCCCCGTTTTCGAAGGATGCTTTCGGCCTGAGCGCATTTGCCGCATGGCGACCCGTCCTGGAGAATCTTTTTTACCATAGTTATTCTCATTCTAAGGGGCACGATACTCTAGTTATCCGTTTTTAGCGAGGGGTGTTGAATTCCATTCCCTGCTTTCGGGATGGAGGGCGGTGTTTCTGCGCACGGCAGAAACACCGCCCTTCCCGGGGCTTATGCGATGATGAGGAGGCAGTATCTTGCACATTTGATATGCGATGCAGTACTTTATATAGCATTTTCAGTGGGGTTTTGCCCGTCCGGCGAATACGATGAGGAGCCTGCTATGTACAATCCGGTAGATTCGAAGATTGACTTTTCACGAATGGAGGAAGGGATTCTCAAATTCTGGCGGGAGAAGAGAATATTCGAGAAATCTATCGAATCTCGCGCCGATGCGGAGGAATTCGTCTTTTATGACGGGCCGCCATTCGCAACTGGTGTTCCGCATTTTGGCCACTTCGCACCGGGCACCGTGAAAGATATTATTCCTCGGTATGTAACCATGACGGGGAAAAGGGTTGAGCGCAGATTTGGCTGGGATTGCCATGGTTTGCCTGTCGAGTACGAGATGGAGAAGGAGCTGGGTATCTCGGGGAGGAGGGAGATCGAGGAGTTCGGCGTTTCAAGGTTTAACGAGGCCTGCCGCTCCATTGTTTTGAAATACACTGGGGAGTGGCGAAAAATAATAACCCGCTCCGGGCGCTGGGTTGATTTCGACCATGACTATAAAACCATGAATTCGGATTATATGGAGTCCATCTGGTGGGTTGTGAAATCGCTCTGGGAAAAGGGTTTGATATACAAGGGGCATTACATATTGCCAACCTGCCCCCGGTGCTCCACGCCGCTGTCAAATCACGAGCTCAATTTGGGCGCCTACAGGGATGTGCATGATCCCGCGATTACCGTGAAATTTCGTGATAACTCGGCCTCCAATAGCTGGTTTCTTGCCTGGACGACCACTCCGTGGACCTTGATAAGCAATCTCGGCCTATCGGTGGGGCCGGACATCGACTATGCCAAAATTGAGAGCGGAGGGGAGGCTTATATTCTCGCCAGGGCGCGCCTCGGCGAGTACTTTGAAGACGGGGAGGATTACTCCCTTCTGTGGACAAAGAAGGGTTTTGAGCTTGAGGGCATGACCTACAGGCCGATCTTCTCGAATTTCGACAGCCTTGGGGATAGGGGCGCGTTTAGGATTTTCACGGGGAGCCATGTGTCAATCGGAGAGGGAACAGGGATAGTTCATACGGCGCCCGGTTTTGGTGAAGACGACTATGAAATTTTCAGGGATACGGGAATTCCGATCGTATGTCCCGTGGACGATGAGGGCAGGTTTACTGCCGAAATTCCGGAGTATGAGGGCCAGTTCGTAAAAGACTGCGATAGGGCGATAATCGATCGATTGAAGCAAGAAGGAAGGGTGTTTAGACAGGATCGGATATTGCACCCCTATCCGCACTGCTGGCGCTGCGAGAGCCCACTCATTTACAAGGCCGTTGACTCCTGGTTTGTCAATGTTCGAAAAATAAAGCCTGTGATGCTAACAGCGAATGACAGGGTGAATTGGAATCCGGGGCACTTAAAGCTGGGCCGTTTCGGAAAGTGGCTGGAGAACGCGAGAGATTGGGCCATCAGCCGCAACAGGTATTGGGGCAATCCGCTGCCGATTTGGGAATGCGATTCCTGCGGCGCGAGGGTATGCCTGGGAAGCAGGGAGGAATTGTACGGAAAGATTGGTGATGCTGAGGCCAAGGCTCACCGGGAGGCAGGTGGCGATTTGCACAAGCATTACGTCGACCCGCTGAGCTGGGCCTGCGCCTGCGGGGGGGAGATGCGGCGAATTCCGGAGGTGCTCGATTGCTGGTTCGAATCGGGCGCCATGCCCTATGCCCAGGTTCATTACCCTTTTGAGAACAAGGATTGGTTTGAGAAGCATTTTCCGTGTGATTTTATCTGCGAGGGCTTGGATCAAACACGAGGCTGGTTTTACACGCTGGTGGTGCTTGGCGCGGCGCTTTTCGAAGCTCCTGCCTTCTTGAATGTCGTGGTTAACGGGTTGGTTCTTGCCCAGGACGGGAAAAAAATGTCGAAGAGCCTGAAGAATTACACCGATCCGGGCGAGGTTATGCAAAGGTATGGCGCCGATGCGCTGCGCCTTTTTCTGATGAATTCGGCAGTGCCAAGGGCAGGAGACCTGAGGTATTCCGATGAGGGTGTCCGCGGGGTGCTGAGGGCAGTGATGCTGCCTCTTTGGAACGCGTATAGTTTTTATGTCACATATGCCAATATCGATGGGATTAGGCCAACTTCAATGCCCGGAAAACCTGCCGCTCTGCTTGATAGATGGCTGCTTTCCGAAACCGGTTTATTGATTGGCAGGGTTGGCGGACAGCTTGATGCCTATGATATCCAAAGGGCCATCGAGCCGATTTTGGCCTTCATCGACATGCTAAACAACTGGTATATCCGGCGTTCAAGGCGCAGATTCTGGAGAAGCAATGAGGGGAATGGGGTGGATGTGGATAAGGAGGAGGTCTATGGGACCTTGCGCACGGCCCTGCTTACTCTCGCAAAGGTGACAGCTCCCTTCATACCCTTCATCACCGAGGAGATTTATGGAAATCTCCGGGGGGAGTCCGACCCTGAATCGGTCCATCTTTGCAATTGGCCCAAACGATCGGTTTTTGCCGTGGATGAGGAGCTGGGAATGAGGATGAACGTTGCCAGGCGGGCCGTTGGCCTCGGCAGGGCGCTGAGAAAGAGCCATGAGCTGAAAATTCGCCAGCCCCTGCAGAGCTTCCATCTTGCAACTCGGGCGGCTGCGGAAAGGGCGGCGCTGGAGGATATGAGTGATCTCCTTGCGGAGGAGCTGAATGTAAAAGAAGTGCGGTTTTGCGATAGCGAGGAGGAGTTGGTTGAGTATTCCGCCAAGGCGAATTTCAGGGCTCTCGGCAAGAAGCTGGGGAAGGATATGAAGGCCGCCGCGGCGCAAATCGAGAAATTGGATTCCGGCAAAATCAGGAGACTTATGGATGGCGAAACCTTACGCCTGGAATACCAAAACGACGGTGCAAAACACCTTGAGATTGACGCCGGTTCCGTAGAAATCCGACGTTTTGAAAGAGCAGATTTCAAGGTGCTTAATGAGGGATCGCTCACGGTGGCTCTGGATACTGAAATATCTCCGAAACTCATGTCCGAGGGTTTGGTAAGGGATATGATTCGTGGTATACAGAATTTGCGTAAGGATGATGGTTTTAGCGTAACAGACAGAATTTCGGTTATTGCGGATGGACCGGATAAAATTCGAAAGGCGACGGCGCAGTATCAAAGACATATCTGCGGCGAGGTTCTGGCGGATTCTATCCAATGGCTTCCTATTCCGGAGTCCGATCCCAATTCAGCCGAAATCCAAACAGGAGATTCAAGTGTGCGAATTTGTATTGCCAAAAAAAATTGAGCCTTCCCCCTTGAGGAAGTTTTGGATACTGGCTCCAGCTCTCTTCATTTTTTCCTGCCGTACCCTGCCGGAGCTGACTTATTCGAATATCGTCGATGCTCTGCCTCCGGAATCGAACATCATAATGAAGATTGTTGCTACGGAGAATGAGACTTTGCTGGAAAATCTGATGCTTCGGTTTGGAATAGAAAAGGGAGATTTCCCGGCTGTTAGAGAGCGCATAGATCATCTGGCCATTGGCCTGGAGGTTGATTCGCCGCTCAGGGAAGGGCAGACAAGACAGGCTCCATTTCACGTTATTATGATTGGAAATTGGCCCAAGGCATTTTTTGGGGGGATGTTGGAGGAAGGATGGTTGAAAGTGGGCCGCAATCGATGGATTAGTCCTACTGGCTTGGAAATTATGCTTGCCTCGAAGAGGGAGTTGATCATTTCATCCGGAAGACTGGACTCAATGCTGCTGCGAATCAGAATTGCCTCAAGGAATGCAAGGGTGGCAGCTGTCGGGCTAACTGCCGAAGATGCGGATTTGGCGTTTTGGGTAACCGATCCGGATCTGATTCAAAAATTCTTACCCCCCCTGCCGGTGAGGGATTTCACTGAAGCCGTAATTGTGGATTCGATTGGCGGAACCCTTAGCAAGGCGGGCCATGATGCCTATTCGATTGGCATGTCCATTCATCTTACGAGCCCGCGTTTTGCGGAATCTCTTGCCCTGGCCATGCGATTGGGTTTTGCGTCGCAGATTGGTCAAACCTACGATTTCCTGGATTATGAGTTTCTTGCGGGGCTGGATGTAGAAGAACAGGAATCGGAGGTTGTTATAAGCCATCACTCGATTTCTGTCGATTTATTGGAGAATTTTCTGAACTTTGATTTTGGCCTGGGAGTAGGGGCTCTTGATAGCCGTAATTGATTACGGATCGGGAAACCTGAAGAGCGTGGAGTTGGCTCTGCGCTATCTGGGAGCGGATTTCAAGATTACCTCAGAATCAAGGGCTGTCGCATTGTCGGAGAAGGTGATTTTCCCCGGGGTAGGTGAGGCCGAACATGCCATGGGCGCTCTAAGAGCCACCCGCCTTGATGAGGCGCTCTATGATTTTGTCGCGAGTGGAAGGGCTCTGCTGGGGATTTGTCTGGGCTGTCAAATTGTCGCCAGTCATACCGAGGAAAACGATACGAATTTGCTTGGACTGCTTCCATGGAAAGTGAGGCGGTTTCCAGCGCTGAGTGGGCTCAAGGTGCCCCAGATTGGCTGGAACACTGTCACCCACGATGGCTCTTTGCTCTTTGAGGGTGTGCCCCAGGAGAGCTCATTTTATTTTGTCCATTCTTATTACTTGCCCCTGTGTCTGGCCGATGGCGCAAAATCGCCCTGGGTTGCGGGAAGATCGGAATATGGGATTCCCTTCGCTGCTGTAATTCATAGGAAAAATATCTGGGCAACCCAATTTCATCCTGAAAAGAGCGGGCCAAGAGGTTTGCAGGTTTTGCGGAATTTCGTTGAGAGGATAGATTAGGTGTTCCAGAAGAGAATCATCATCTGTCTGGATGTCAGGAATGGCAAAACAACCAAGGGGATCAGGTTTAGGGATAATGCCGATATTGGTGACCCGGTGGAAATGGCTGAGCGATATTACAGACAGGGAGTGGATGAGCTGGTCTTCTATGATATTGCGGCCTCGCATGAGAGGAGGGGGATAATGATCGATGTGGTGCGAAGGGTTGCCGAACGGATTTTTATTCCGTTCTGCGTGGGTGGGGGCATCGCGTCGGTTGACGATATGAGCGAGGCAATCATGGCTGGAGCGGAAAAGGTTAGCGTTAATTCGGCAGCGGCTCGGAATCCCGCGATTATCGAAGATGGGGCGAGCCGTTATGGGTCTCAATGCATTGTTCTGGGCCTTGATGCAGCCGCCGACAATTCAATGCCATCGGGTTACGGAGTGTTTGTGGATGGCGGACGGGTTAGAATTGGAAGAGACATGCTTGAATGGGCGAGAGAGGCAGTGGATAGGGGTGTTGGAGAAATTGTGCTAAATTCGATTGATGCCGATGGCGTGAGGGATGGCTATGAACTTCGCGCCACTCGTATGCTGAGCGAGGCTGTGGGCGTTCCTGTGGTTGCATCAGGCGGCGCCGGAACACCGGAGCATATCATCGAAGTGCTGGGACCCGGCAAAGCTGATGCGGCCCTGATTGCGAGTATGGTGCACTACGGGAACTACACGATTGCACACATAAAGGAGGAAGTCGCGGCATCGGGGATACCCATCCGACAGGACATGCTTTCTCGCTTGTCTTGAAATTGAACTTTCTGTATATTCCAAGTGCTATGCCCACTTACGACTATGAATGCCGCTCATGCGGCCACGATTTTGAGATTTTTCAGCGTATGTCCGACAGCCCCCTGACACAGTGCCCGGGTTGCGGAAGAGAGGGGTTACAAAGGTTGATAGGCGGCGGCCTGGGTATAATTTTTAAGGGCTCAGGTTTCTACGTGAACGATGCGCGAGAAACCGTATCCTCATCATCCGATGGGACAAATACTTCCAGGCAAGATGAGGCAAAAAACGACTCAGCAAAGGCTGATCGAACATCAGACTCCGGCGCATCGGCGGACAAGAAGGCCACTGCCTAGGCGTTTAGACTTTGGATTTTAACCCTTAAGATCCAACGGCGCAGCGCCGCCCCCAGCTGTCAAAGCGGATAGCCCTTGCGCCCTCCACCGCGGCTTCGATTAGCCGCGTCAGTCCCTTGATTTCTCCGTGCCTATGCGCTTCCGAGGCTAAATTCGGTTTTGTTAAGGGGTGTTCAGGGCTAAAGAGAGTGCAGCAGTCGTCGAAGGGCTCAATCGCTGTCTCATAAACTCCAATCTTTCGGGCCAATGCAATTATTTCCTCCTTATCCATACCAATAAGGGGACGAAAAACCGGTGAGGAAACCGATTGATCGGTATAGGCCAAGCATTCAAGGGTTTGACTTGCAACCTGGCCCAGTGATTCACCGGTAACAAGCGCGCCTATCCTATCACCCGTGAGGGAAAGGGAGACATGGCGGGCAATCCGCATCATCGCCGCCCTTGAATGGAGGATCACCGCCGCCTTGTCCACCCACTTATTGACGGCCGCCTGGCAATCAGTGAATGGCACACTGTAAAGTAGAAGGCCTTCACACCATGGCGCAATAAGCCCTGCCAATCTAACGGCCTTGTCATGGGCCTCTTCGGAGGTGAAGGGCGGGGTATGGAAGTGCACGGCGCTCAGCCGCATGCCTCTTTTGGCCATCAAGTACCCAGCCACCGGCGAGTCTATCCCACCGGACAAGAGCAAAATGCCCTTCCCAGCGCTGCCAACCGGCAAACCTCCGACTCCTGGCGACTGCTCCCGATATAGATATGCCCGCTCACGCAGTTCAATCCCGATAACAAAGTCCGGATTGTGAACATCCACGCCCAGTTCCGGCAAGGCGTCCAGCACACGGGCTCCCAATTCCCTCGCGTATCCCTGGCTATCCAGCGGCAGGCTCTTATCCACCCGCCGTACTTCGAATTTAAAACTCTTGCCAATACCGGCCCCTAGGCATTCCCGCGCCATGCGCACGGAGGTTTTGGTGAGCTCCTCCAAGGATTTCCCAATTCTGTATGCTCTGGTAAACCCAACCACCCCCGGAGTGCGAGAAAGCAGCCGCAATACCCGCTCAACGGGAATCGTAGTTTCCAAGTAGTAGCGGCCAGCCCGAGCCTCAAGTCGTCCCCAATAGTCTTCTTCCTCTTCTGTCGAGGATTGTGAGATTTTTTTTCTGATGTTTTCCCTCAGGATTCGCTCGAAAACCCCTCGGTTCCCCTTCTTTAATGCAATTTCTCCGATTTTTATCAGCCACAGATTCTTCATTGCCAAGGATCTTATATGAGGAATATTCACCTAAACCGGCGCCTTGTTCAAGTCAAAGCTTCAAGGGTCTGGTTATAGGATAGGGAGGAAAGAATGAAGCTGCGTTGGTTTATCGCCCTGGCATTGGCCATTTTTCAGATAACCGGCAGCTGCGCGCTGCCTCGGAAAAAAAGCACTTGGACAGTTATGAGCTGGAATGTCCAGAATCTCTTCGATGGCATCGATGACAGCACCGAATATCCTGAATTCGATCCAGGGGGCAGGAAGTGGAGCGAGCGGCTCTATCTTCGCCGGCTCGATCGAACGGCCGAGGTAATAAGAAATAGCGTTCCCGGCGCTGCCGATTTACTGGTGCTGCAGGAATTGGAGAAACCGGAGATCCTGGACGATCTTATCAATGGCCCCCTTAAAAACATGGGTTACCGCTGGAGGCTCAGTATTCCCGGCTATAGTACCACCCGATGCGGGGTGCTAAGCCGCTATCCGATCCACAGCGTTGAAGTTGCGGATTGTGGATTCTACAACTCACGTTCCCTAAGGCCGGCGCTCTCCTTTGCTGTCGATGTCCCGGGGGGGACAATAAGGGTTTTTGCGCTCCACTGGAAGTCGCCCAATAATGGCCGTGCGATTACGGAAAGCGCCCGGTTCAGAGAGGCCTCTATCGTTCGGAACATGGTTGAGCCGCCGCTGCGTCAGAATCGGCTAGCTAAGATCCTGATTATTGGTGACTTGAACACGCCCGGCGACGGACAAATCAGACCGGCTGCCTTGGCTCCCTGGCCGCCCAATCCAAGCGATTCCCGCGCGGCCCTTTTCCGCAGCGAGAGGAGGGAGGGAGCGGGGATATACGGCGATGATATTGTTTTTTTTGATCCTAACCCCAATCCCGCGCTTGGAGCGCCGGGAACATACTGGTATCAGGATGACTGGGATCGCCCCGACCGCGCCCTCCTTAGCCGGGGGCTAATCGGTGGCTCAGGCCTCGTTCTGGAACTCTGCCGCACCGGAGCTTCGAAAATAATGGGAGACAGGTGGGGCAGACCCAGAAGATGGCGCTCCGATAGGGAGGAGGGTTACAGCGATCATTTGCCCCTCATACTGGAATTTTTGGTCCGGGAAGAGTAAGTCGGGAGATTGAGCCGCATCGCCCGCTTTCACAGGGGGCATTTTCTGTGATTACCGTGCGAGAATCCGCAAGTGAGCACCACCTACAGTTTTCGTGGGGCTTATCCCCCGCTTAAGGGATCTCTGCTCCAACTCACCACCCAAACGATTTCCCTTTCGGGAACCAGAAAGCGGGTAAGCGGCGCCTTAAATCGGGCGGAGTTTTCGCTCAGCTTTATGCCTCCCTCTACCTCCGTCACTGTGCCGGGTACAGTAACCGACAGCTGTACCATCGACTGCCGCAGCTCCAGTAGATTCTCCTCTCCGAAGGTGAATCCCAGCACCTCGGTAATATATTCCTCTTCGCTTAGCCCCTCATTTTCAGCCGGATTGAACAGCGAGAAGGCGGGCTCTTTCAGAATTGGAAGCAGGTTTTCAAGCTCGGCAGCGCGTGCGCTATCAAATTTGAGACTGAGCGTATGCATATCGCCTTCCCGGGAAATATCGGCTATACCGCCGAGAGCCGCATCTCCAAAGAGCGATCTGATATCGCTGGACATCACCTTAGCCGCCCAGGCATGTTTGCCAACTCTCCTAAGCTCAAAATCCTCCACATCCGCCCGCGTCTCCAAATTGGTAATTGTTTTCGATATCGCTTCATCATAGAATGCGCCCGAGCTGTCATAACCCCCAAGAATTGCCAAATCTTCCAGCACATCGTCCACAAAGGGCATTGGCCTGCCCTCCAGACTCCACAGCCCCGAGTATTCATGCCCTAAAACGAGCTCCTGTTCTACCGTACAGGCGCCAAATAGAATCACGATAATTAGCGCCATGGCGCCCAAGCTTGCTTTCATATGGGTCAGGATAACAGGACTTGCCCGATTTCGCCATATGCTCAAAGCTTAGGAAATCTTGCGGCTTCGCGTGCGGTAACCTTCGGTATGATATCCCTTAAAGGGAGGGTATAACTGCCGGTAATCTGTTTGGACATCCTGCTTAAGACGAGTGTCGTCTGCATACTAGCTTTTTCCACTGATGCAGCGCCCTCCGCACCGCTACCGGGATGTTTCATAGGGAGATAGGCGCGATCGGCCTCAAAGAGAGCCGCGGATACTGTAAGAACGCCTACTCAAATCGGGCAGGACTGCTGACCTTGAGCTCCTACCCTCGCTCGGCCGCCCAAAAATCCTAGGGCGCCACCCTGTACTCTATTTTCCGGATGCGGTGCTTGCCCAGTTCTGCCACATAGATATCGCCGCTCTCTGAGTCCACGGCCACACCGCGGGGGGCGTGAATCTTCGCATCTGTGCCAATGCCATCATCGTCTTCCCCCTCGCCGCCTCCGGCAATGGTGCTTACCACTCCTGTAGGCGTAATTTTCCGGATGCGGGTGTTTCTAGAATCTGCCACGTAGATATTGCCGGATGAGTCCACGTCCACACCGCGGGGCTCGTTAA
>Ga0056121_1000090_pt1 | contig 43923 bp, 30 predicted proteins | sample WorMetHEROISLAND_FD_83872 | JGI IMG/M metagenome (GOLD analysis project Ga0056121, IMG submission 83872) | Marine gutless worms symbiont microbial communities from Max Planck institute for Marine Microbiology, Germany - Olavius sp. 1 HERON ISLAND ...
ACCTAACACTTAAAACGGACGTTTTATGACCTCCCCCCGCACCCTGCTTTCGGCCTGGAACCTGCACCCGAAAAAGCAACTCGGCCAGAACTTCCTGTCCGATCCTTCGACCGCCCGGATGATCATCGAGCGGGCCGCGCTTGATCCGGGGGACACGGTCCTGGAGATCGGTTCCGGCTTAGGTGCCCTGACCATTCCGGCGGCCATGCAGGTGGCCCGGGTGATAGCCGTGGAAACCGACCGCAAGATTGCAGAACTTTTAAAGACCGAACTGCTGGCCGCGGGTACGGACAACGTCACGATCGTGCGCGACAGTATTCTCGACGTGGATATCGAGGAGGTGACCCAAGACGCTGCGGGCAAACTCGTGGTAATCGGCAATCTGCCCTATAACATCTCTTCCCAGATCCTGGTAAAGTTGATCAAGGCCCGGCCGGTCGTTGACCGGGCAATTCTCATGTTTCAAAAGGAGCTGGCCGAAAGGTTGGTGGCCAAACCCGGCAGCAAAGCATATGGGCGCATCACCGTCATGCTGGCCTATTGTTCCCGGATTAAATCACTGGCCACGATCAAGGCCCGGATGTTCTTCCCGCGTCCCAAAGTGGATTCGGCGGTCATTGAAATCCAGTTCCGGGAGTACGCGAGTGAGCCGGCCGATGATGAGAAATACCTGTTTAAGGTGATCAAAGCCGCCTTCGGAAAACGGCGCAAGACCTTGAAAAATGCGCTCAGTCAAAGCCAGCTTGGCATCGACGGACCCACCGCCGAGAAGGCGCTCGTCACAGCCGCCATCGATCCGGTGCGTCGGGCAGAAACCCTGTCGGTTGACGAATTCGTTCGCCTTGGCAATACCTTGGGCAAATTAATTAGATAGTTTATGATTAAATCATCCTATCTGTGTGTATGGTTCAGCCATGACAGTGGCAGATACCCCAATATACCAAAATCATTTCTCAGTTAAAAACAAGTGGCTTCAACTGAACCATATTGGCATTATTCTTCACACCTCAGGCACGTCAGTCCTAATTAAATACGTAACGACAAGGACATTGATAAATTGCTCCGCATATCTCCCACCGAAAGGCAGTGATCGGTTTTAATTCTGCACTTTATTTCAATGTTTTAAGTTCATTAAGCATTGTTTCAATCCCATGGCCAACATCCCACTTGCCGGAGATCGTCGGCGACCGGTCCAACTCATGGACTAATTTTTCTGCCAGCCGCCAAGCGCCTTAGAGCTACGTCGGAATGCAACCGCAGTAGATCAAAAAGGATTGGATGATCCGCAGGATCTGCACGCGCGATTGCCGACGGAGGATGGGACCCGGGGCGTTTACCCTTTTTCCTGCATTTTGGGCTAAAATGCATATAAATTAAACCAAATTACAATTGGACTGATCCATAATACGCACTATGTTTTAAATGTCCGGTTGCTAAACGTTCTTTACCTAAAACTTGAACCAATCAGCGAGCGCGTGCCCCGCAGCTTGTTGCGGGGAGCGTCCAATTTCACGGCAAGCCTACGAAAGCTGCTGGCAAGCCATAATGGAGGAAAACATGAAAACGAAAATAATTGCGTTTGTCACCGCTATGTTACTGATCGCTGCTTCGGCCTCCGCGGCCGTTGTCACCAAAACCGTTTCCTACACCCACGACGGCGTGGATCTGGAGGGACTCATCGCTTACGACGAGGCGGTGAAGGGCAAGCGACCGGCCGTACTCGTGGTGCACGAGTGGTGGGGTCTGAACGACTATGCCCGCAGCCGGGTAAAACAGCTGGCGGGCCTGGGGTACGTGGCCTTCGGGCTGGATATGTACGGCAAGGGAAAGGTGACCTCCCATCCCAATCAAGCCGGGACATGGATGAAGGAAATCAACGCAAACGTTAATGCCTGGCGGGCCCGCGCTCAGGCGGGGCTGTCCGTGCTGGCGGGGCATCCCATGACCGACACCGCGCGGATGGCAGCCATCGGCTATTGCTTCGGCGGGGCTACCGTGCAGCAGCTCGCCTACACCGGCGCCAACCTCAAAGGCGTGGTAAGCTTTCACGGCTCCCCGATCGCACCGCCGGTGGGTCTGGACTCACCGGTGAAGATCCTTTTCTTACACGGCGCAGCCGACCCCTTTGCCAAGCCGGAGCAGGTGCAGGCCTACTTGGCGGCGATGGGCAAGTCGAATTTCGACTGGCAGGCAATCTTCTACGGCGGGGCACGACACAGCTTCACCAACCCCGGCGCAGACGCCGTGGGCATGGAAGCCCTCAAGTACGACAAGTCCGCCGACATGCGCTCCTGGGCAGCAATGCGCGCGTTCTTCGACGAGATATTCGGCTCATGATCCTGCCGGAGCCGTCCCCGAACTTTTTCCTGTCTTCGGCCCACGAAGGTCCGAAGACAGGAGGGGTTGGTTGGGGGTTGCCCTTGCATGCACGTAACGAAAAATCGCATACGTATCCAAGGAAAGGAGATTGGTCATGGAGAAACACTTCTCCATCCACATCGACGCATGGGAACACACTGCCGTTATTCCTGCCCGAGAGGTGTTTGCACTCGATGTCGAAACACTGGGCCTCGAAAACGCGTTCACCGGTCAGGAAACCATGCCGGCAATGGAGGGGCACATCCTGGCGAGTGCGTCGCACATGGGGACATACTCGATGAACCCAGCCCTCAACGGCTAACGGGGAGGCTGTTATTCCATGCTCAGAGTACCGGAAGATATCGAGGCGCAATTTGCCAACCAGGCCTTTCGTTTCCCGGAGGGCTGTATTATTCGCTACGCTGCTTTGCAGACAGTCCTGTCCGCCCCAGTGCTTGTCACGTTGCCGACATTCGTACTCGTCTGCTCGGGGGTTAAGCAACTAAAACCCCAGGACGGTCAGCAGATCCTAAAGGCGCCGGCAGGCTCTGTGCTGGCCATGCGCTCGGGCACCCATCTAATGTCCGAGTTTCATGGCCGGGATACAGGGTACCAGAGCATCATCCTGTCAGTGGACCGGACGTTTCTTCGCGAAGCGGTCGGGATACCCAAGGCGGCAGATAACGGGGACCGCGTGGTGGTTTCTTCGCCCTCAACCCATGCACAGCGACTGTTTCAGGAATTGCCGACTACGCTGTCCAAGCAGCTGGCGGACATAGAGCGACAGTTTAAACTGCGCGAGCTCTTGGTCGCCCTCATGGGCGACCAAGAAGTGCATTGGCTCTTGCTGCGTGAAGCCGCCGACTGGGGAAGCACAGATAAAGAACGACTCGTATCGATTGTCACAACCCACTACCTGTCTCCGCTACAGGTTCCCGATTTCGCCAGACTTTGTGCAATGAGTCTCTCGTCTTTCAAGCGTCGCTTCCAGAACATTTATGGGACCTCACCGGCCAGGTGGCTGACGAAGTTCCGGCTGGAGCATGCGCGTTCGATGGTCCTTAACAGTGACCTTCCTGTGTAGGAGATCTGCCGGGCATGCGGATACGGTGATGTGTCAAACTTCATACGCGCCTTCCGCCGCAACTTTGGCGTCACGCCTGCCGCCCTGCGCCACGGAAGTTAAAGCCCCGCTGAGGGCGAGGGATAACGATAGAGTATGACAAATCCGAACGGAGCTCACACACAAAAGTACTTGTAACGTTAACTTCGCACGACAAACTTGGCGAACCGGACAAAAAAGCAGGCTTCGGACGGAGGAGTTCCCCCGCCCATATTACCATTTGAAAGATGCGGGCGTGTCAGTTACGCCGGCCTTGCCGATGGGCGGTCACCCGTCGCTTGACCCGCAGAATCACGAGCCTGATTTTCAAACCGAGGGCACGCATGGATTTGACGATGACCAGACCGCTCAGAATCAACTGTCGAAAACGGCCAAATTCGCATATATGAATGTGAAAGACTTTGATGCAGTATTCTTCCCCGGCGGCCATGGTTCATTATGAGACCAGCATAAAGGCAAAGATTCAATCGCCATGATTGAAGGATTCATTGCTGCTGGAAAACCTTTCGCGACAGTTTGCCATGCGCTTGCGGCGTTGTTGAGGGCCTATGATCAAAATGGCGATGCATTGGCCAAAAGCAAAAAGGTTACTGGTTTTAGCAAATCAGTATAAGCCGCGGTGGACTTGACGGATGTCGTTCCCAATTTGGTCGGAAATCAACTTATCGCATCGGGCGGCATGTACCAGGAGGTCGAAGACTGGAAATCGTTGGCTATTGTTAGTGGTTTGGTTATGAAAGGACGAAACAGGGTTTCGTCATCTACTGTTGCCGAAGTATTAATAAAAGCAATCAGCTATCTATTAAGGACATAGTCATGAAAAAATCAATCGGATCAAAAGCATTAATTTACCCATCTCCTGTTTGGTGTGTAGGTTCTTATGATAAAAATGGCAAACCCAACATTATGACGGCATCTTGGGGAGGCATTTGCTGCAGTAAACCACCAGCGGCTACTATATCGCTTCGGAAGGCTACCTACACCTACCATAACATCATGGAAACTAGAGCTTATACAATCAGTGTCCCATCTAAGAATTATGCACGTGAAGCTGACTTCTTCGGCCTGGTCTCGGGCAGGAAGACCGATAAATTTAAAAAAACAGGCCTGACTCCTACTAAGGCTGATAAAGTATATGCTCCTTACGTAGACGAATTTCCAATGGTGATAGAATGCAAAGTAATGCATACTTTTGAAATTGGTTTACATACCCAGTTTATTGGGGAGATATTGGATGTTAAGAGCGATGAGGAAATCCTTGGAGAGGGTGGGCTTCCAGAAATGCTTCAACTTAGCCCTATACTTTATGCTGCTGAAAGCAGAAGCTACTTTGGTGTTGATGGCTTTATAGGGCATGCCTATGACATAGGGAAGACATTTAGATGACGGCCTAATAATGGCCTTGCCAGGCGCTCCACCTGATACCACAGGCCATGTGACCCCCTCTCATGGGTAAAAATTGAAATTGCCCGTTTCACGGGTTGAGTACCACACGATACCATACGAAGTGTTTAGAATTTCAGAAAAACCGCACTATAGCGCGAACTTGGCAATATTGCTCGGTTCAGATATACTCATCATATCGAAATTATCGTAGAATTGTGACAATGGGGGGGTATTCAATCCAATAATCCGTTACCAAGCCTCACAAACTACAAAATTGTAGCAAAATAATCTCCCCTGACTAATATCCAATAATAGAAACCTTGTAAACTGTGGATGGTTGCTATAGATATTTGCGTTCATCTAAAACTCAGATAGGATGGACTGTCTATCATGCCGATTGAAATAAAAGACTGTGATGGAGGCATAGGTGTTATATTGCTATTTCGAGGTATTGTTTCTGATCAAGAATATCTCGAATCTCTTAAAAGGCATTTAACGCAGGACAATGAGAGATTTAAGAAATACAGATATAGCCTTACTGATCTTAGTGCCATAACGGAGGTTAATATCACCAATGAAACTATTGAGCACGTGGCATCCCTATGTGTGGAAGCCTCCAAAATCAATCCAGATCCACTGGTAGCATTTTTTGCCAATAATGATACTTTTTATGGACTTTCGAGAATGTTTGAAACCCTTGTTGTTGACACGAATTGGGAAACCATGGCATTTCGGTCAAGAAATGAAGCAGTGGGATGGATCAGGGAAAGGGTTAGAGAAAAATTTGGGATTGATAATCTGACGCTCAAATGAAGATGAGTCGCATCGCCTATTATCTTATTTGCGGCCTTTTAGCCACAGCTTCACGAACACCGACACCCCAATCCATACGAATACCGTGCAAACCTTTGATACCTGCTATTGCTTATCAGTTGCATATATAGAAAAAAGGCGTGGATTATCTGGTATCGTCCACGCCTTTGCCAGGTGCAGCTAGCTGCCCTGTCCCAACAAACTCTCTGCACGTATAAATAATTGTTAATATAGCAGCTTAATCTCTGATTTTCTCCTTGAGGGCCCGGATAATCCCCAAACAGACCTGGTTGGCGTCGGCTACGATGGCCACATCCGCCATCTTCATCATGGTAGCGTTGGGATTCTTGTTGACCGCCACGATGAAATCGGCATTCGTAATCGCGGCGGTGTGTTGAATGGCGCCGCTGATGCCGAAGGACAAGAGAACTTTTGGTTTGATGCTCTTGCCGGCCTGGCCCACCAGGGCATCGTGCCCGATCCAATTGGCATAGACCACCGGCCGGGTTGCCCCGACTTCGCCTTGCATGAGCTCGGCCAGCTCAAAAAGTTTTTTGAACTTGCCCTTGCTGCCCATGCCGCGGCCGCCGGCAATTACGATATCGGCATCTTCAATTTTCCGCTTACGGCCGGGCCGGTGTTCAGAGCTGACGCATCTGATTCTGTCGGCCGGCAGATCCCGAGGCAGCGCCAGCGGTACAATTTCGCCTTGGGCTTCATAGTTGTGGGGCAGCTCCTGGAAGGTGCCCGGCCGGATGGTCGCCATCTGCGGCCAGTGGTGCGGGGTGATGATCCGGGCAATCAGGTTGCCGCCAAAAGAGGGCGCCGTCTGCACCAGGCGCCCCTGTTCGTCGAGTGCCAGGTCGATACAATCGGCGGTCAGACCGGTACCCAGCTTTTTGGCAATACGGGGCGCGATTTCCTTGCCGAACTGGGTGGCACCGATCAGGATGGTTGCCGGCTTGAATTCCCGCACCAGCCGGCACATCAAGAAGGTATACGTTTCAATGGAATACTGTTTGAGGGCGGGATCATCGATCACATACACCCGCCCGGCGCCATGGGCGCAATATTCGGACACAAACTCATCGACCTGGTGACCGAGGACCAGGGCGCACACTTCTCCGCCGGTGCGGGCGGCCAGTTCAACGGCCCGGGCCAGGATTTGGAGTGTTACCCGGTTGCGGAAGTAATTCCGGTAATCGCCAAACACCCATATGTCTTTGCCGTTTTCCATCAGTTCTCTTTGTGGGCATGGGTTTTGAGGTCTTTGCCCAGGGCACTGCTGATCACCTTCCCATAATCGGTAAACAATGCATCGACAATCTTCTTGACCGCCCCTTTCAAGACCCGGTTCTCTTTCCGGGCGGTCGGCGAGAAGACATCGATGATTCGGGTCGGCGATTCCTTGAGGGCGTTGAATGTCTTGTCAAGCCCCAGAGCAGCGGCGTCTACGACACGAACATCCGTGGTTTCAAATGCCGTCTGAAGCCCCTCCAGAGTAGCATACCGGGGTTGATACGTGGCCAGATCAATGGTTACAAGGCCCGGCAGATCCATTTCGAGCACTTCGAAAAAATCATCCACGTGTCTTTCGACTTTCACATAGCCATCAGTGATGGTCACCCGACGGGCATACCCGATATCGGCAATGCCGAGTTCCTCAGCCAGCTGGGGACCAACCTGGCCGGTTTCGCTGTCACTGGTCTGACTGCCGCAGAGGATCAAATCGAAATCAGGAAATTTCTGCCGAATCAGTTCGCCCAGGATAAAACTGGTTAAGTAGGTATCTGCGCCGGCCATTTTACGGTCGGTCAGCAGGATGCCCGTATCCGCCCCCAGGGCTTTGGCCTCATAGAGCACTTCCTCCGCCATGGGCGGACCCATGGCAACCGCGCTGATCCGGGCCGGCCGGCCGGCCTTGATCCGGAGGGCCGCCTCCAGGGCCCGGCGGCTGGCTGGATCCATCATGCCCGGCGCCACTTCCCGCCGCAGGGTACCGGTCTTCGAATCCCAGGGCAGTTCGGAAACCATGGGAACCTGTTTGATGCATACGATGATGTTCAACATACCTTTAAGACCTGCCCTAAGGGGCATTGCTAAGTAAATTCGAAATACGAATATCGAAATTCGAAACAATATCGAATGACAGAAATTTAAATGTTTCAAACACTCTGTTTGTCCGGTCGATTGAATTGGGTTTTGTTTTGGTCATTTAAACATTGGGTTTTATGATTTGTTTCGGATTTCGATATTCGGATTTTTTCTCAAACATTTTTAATGGCATCGCCATCTAGCTTGGTTGCGACAAGATCGCCCGGGCAATCACCATCTTCTGGACTTCGCTGGTCCCTTCGTAGATCTGGGTAACCTTGGCATCCCGGAAATAGCGCTCCACATCATACTCTTTTGAATACCCGTAGCCGCCATGAATCTGCACCGCCAGGTCGGTCACTTTGCGAGCCGTTTCGCTGCAGTGCAGTTTGGCCATGGAGGACTCGGCTGAAAACGGCTGGCCGCTATCTTTGCGGGCCGCGGCCCGGTAAAGCAATAAACGGGAAGCATCGATCTCGGTAGCCATATCGGCGAGGTAGTTCTGGATAGTTTGAAATTTGGATATGGGCCGGTTGAACTGCTGTCGCTCCTTGGCATAGGAGACCGCATCCTCGAAGGCCGCCTGGGCGATTCCCAGGGCCTGGGCGGCAATCCCGATGCGACCGGTATCCAGGGTGCTCAACCCGATTTTAATACCCTGCCCCATTCGGCCCAGAAGGTTCTGGCGGGGCACCTTGCAATCTTCAAAAAAGAGCGAGGATACCGGGTTGGCCCGCATCCCACAAAGATCTTCGATCTCCCCAACCGAAAAACCAGGGCGCTCCTTCTCCACAATGAAGACACTGGCCAGCCCCTTTTGGGCTTCGGTTTCGGACATGGCGAAAACCAGGATCGTGCCACAGACCCCTCCATTGGTGACGAAAATCTTGGTCCCATTCAGCACATAGCCGTCCTCGACCTCCACTGCATTGGTTTCTACCCCACCGGCGTCTGACCCGGCATTGGCTTCGGTCAGACAAAAAGCACCGATCCGCTCCCCCCCTGCCATTTCCGGCACAAATGTCGTTTTCTGCTCTTGGGTACCGAATTTAAGGATCGGGTAAATGCCCACACTGTTGTGGACGGTCACACATAAGCCCAGTGCCGCCGATACCCGCGATATTTCCTCGATGACGATGGCGTAGCTGATGGTATCCAGATCTGCGCCGCCGTACTTCCTGGGTGTCTGGAGGCCAAACAAATTCAGCGGCTTCATCTTGTCGACTATTTCCCAGGGGAAACGGGCGTGACGATCCAGGTCGGCTACATGGGGCTTGATTTCGCCCTCGGCAAACTCGCGGACCGTTTTGCGGATCAACTGGTGTTTCATGCAGGGATTGAAATCCAAAACCAAACCTCCATGGGTAAGGTGGACAGAATCACAGGCTAAAGGCTGAAGGCTTTAGACTGAAGGAGGGAAGGAAGCGATCGAAATCAGGTGTGGGGCAAGTCATTGCAGCCTTCAGTCTTCGACCTGAAAACCTGAATCTGATCAGGATTCTTTACACCGAACTGATAAATTACTCAATTTGATTTTTCAGCGAAGCGTTAAAACGGCAAGCATCAGATTACCAGCGGCCAGAAAAGCGGCAAAGCCACCATCAGCACCAGCAAGACAACGAGGGTCAGGGGAATCCCCAACTTCAGGTAATCAACGAAGCGATAACCGCCGGGCCCCATCACCAGGACGTTGGCGGGATGCGAGATGGGTGAGGTAAAACTGGATGAAGCCGCCAGGGCGATGCCCATCAAAAGCGCATGGGGCGACAGGCCTAAACCGGCGGCCGTATTGAGGGCTATCGGCACCATGAGAACCACCAGGGCAGCCGTGGGGATGATACTGGTAGCCATAAAAGTGATCAGCAGCAGCCCCCCTAACACCGCGTGGGGCCCCAGGGGCCCCACAAAAGCGACCACGTTTTCTGCCAACAGGCGCGCAGCCCCGGTTTTGTCAAGGGCGGTGCCCAGCGGCAGCATGCCGGCAATCAGGAAAACCGCTTTCCATTCTATAAAGCGATAGGCTTCCTCCATGGTCAGGCAGCGGGTCAATACCATGACTGCCGCCCCGATTACCACGGCGATATAAATCGGCACCCAACCCGCAATGACCGGTAGTAGAACCGCGGCCATAACCGCCAAAGCGGTTTTCGCTTTCTCTTCCCGGGGGACCTCCTGGGCAGTTTTGGTCAGCACAATAAAGTCCGGCTCGCGGCCCAGGATACGCAGCTTCTCCCAGGGACCGTACAGCATCAGGGCATCTCCAAATTCAAGGGCCATGTGACGCAGATCAGAATGGTAAGCCCGGCCTTTACGCCAGATGGCGAGCACGGTAAGGCCATATTTTTCCCGGAAACCGAGCTGGCCCAGATTCAGGCCCGACAAGGTGGCATGGGGCGACAAGACCACTTCCACCAGCCCCACGCGGTCATCTTCGAGGGCCGCCGGGTCAGTCGCCTGCGATGTGTCGGCCAGCAGATCGCCTTCCAGACCCTGCATCTGCAAGATCGCCAGCAGTTCGGCCGCGCCGGAAACGAGGAGTTCGTCTTCGGAATGCAGGACATCATCGTTGGTGGGAATCCGGGCCTGCCCCTCGGCATCGACGATAGAGAGAATCTGGAGATCGATGGCATCACCAAGGCGACTTTCACTCAAGGTCTTGCCGACCAGCGCCGGTGCATCCGCCACCTTCAGGTGATACAGACGGTCACCGAGGGCCGTTGCGGCGCTCAAATGGGCCGGACTCAGGGGAACCGGTTCGAGAAAGTAAGGCGTTGCCGGCAAAGTCGCCACACGCTCATGGGAGCCGTAAATGATCAACCGGTCACCGGCATCGAGCGGCAGGTTTTTGAGTCTTTCATCCATGCGCTGATCGCCCCGCACGACAGCCAGGACCGTCAATCCCAAACGATTGCGAAAACCGATATTGGCGATGGTCCGACCGACATAAGGCGATGCCGGCCCCAGTTCAATTTCCACGACTTGCATCCCATGGTCGCGCAGGTCTTCCACCGCGGCGGCCCGGGCGTCAGCCAGCAGGTGGCCCCAGTGGTTCAGTTCCTGGAGAAGGTCGAGGCGACCGGTGACGGTAAGGACATCATTTGGGGCAATCTGCTCCGCGGCAGAGGGCGCCAGGATCGTGCGGCTGCCCCGGGAAATGCCGACCACATTGAGTCCCAACCCGGATCCCAGGTAGCTCTGGGCCAGGGTTTTGCCGGCCAGGGTTGATCCTGCGGGAATATTTATGCGGGCCAGGTTTTTCGCCAGGCCATACCGGGCCCGGTAGTCGTCATAACCGGGCGATTCCCTATCCAGGCTGCGTTGCGGTAAAAAGCGGATCCCGATGATGGCCACAAACGCAATGCCGCCTACCATGATGATCAGACCCACGGGGGTAAAGTCAAACAATGCGAAAGGTGTCAGATTATTCTGACGCAAGGCCTCGGTCACCAGGATGTTGGGAGGCGTGCCGATCATGGTGGTCAAACCGCCCAGCAAAGAGCCATAGGCCAGCGGCATCAACAAAATCGAAGGCGACCGGCCCGTTTTGCGGGCAATGTCCATGACCACCGGCAACATGAGGGCGGCGACGGCTACATTGTTCATAAAGGCGGACAGACCCCCGGCAATCACCATGATGACCACGACCAGGGTGGTCTGTCGGTCGCCGCCGACTTTCAGCAGTTGACGCCCCAGAATATTGGCGATGCCGGTCCGGGTCAAACCGCCGCTGAGGATAAAGACCGCCCAAATAGTGATCACGGCGGGATTGCTGAAACCGGCCAGGGCCTCTGTCGGGCTGAGGAGGCCCGTAACGGCCAGCACCCCTAAGACCAGCAGGGCCAGCACCTCCAGCGCCATCCATTCGGTAATGAGGAAGAAGATAACCGCTGCCAAAATCAGCAGCACGCCTATTATTTCCACCGACATCAGAAAATCGTCTCCAGGCTACTTTACGATGGGTTTTACAATTAAGATATTGAATATATGTCTAAAATAGGATGGCTAATAATAGTACCGAATGAGAGCCTGTCAATTCTGCGATATTGAATCACAGCAGACAGGACTATCGATGGGGGTAAATTCAGGCGCCCTTCCTCAGGCGATCGACCGTGTCGAGATCACACACATCGAATTGCTGGCCGCAAACGCCACACAACATCTCGCATTCGTCAGGCTTGCGGGTTCGCCGCCGTTTCAGGGCGCCTTTACAATCCGGGCATTCCAGATCCTGTTCATCGACCTTGTTTGCGGATTCGTCTGCCATGGTCCCTCCTTCTTATCCGCCATGAGGCGGTCTTATACGCCATGAGGCGGTTTGCCTCGCTACATCAAATCGGCAATACTCACGGTTCTATCGCCGAGCATATTAACGTAACTGCCCATTTCATTGTCGTACCAACCGTAGATCACCGACTGGGTGATTGGCACCCGGATCAACGGCGCGTTCAGGGTCGCCAGGGCTGCCTTGTTCAGTCCGGGTACGTTCTCCAGGTCAACGGTCAGTTCAGCCGTACGGGTGTGAATCTCGTGGCCCTCGATGGTGGCCGCCGCCCGGGGGATGCCGATGATATCGCAGGAAACGTTCTGCTTGTGGGAATGGCGCAAGTAACCATCGGGGTCTATTTCCGCGGCCTGCCGGTAGATGTCATTGAGCACCTCTTTGGTAATAGGCGCACCGGACAATTCTTCCTGCAGGTTGATGACCAGGATAATCAGACTGCCCGTGGCCGTGGGAACCCTGACCGATTCGGCGATAAACCCGATCTGCTCCATCTCGGGTATGACCAGGCGCAGGGCCTTGGCAGCCCCGGTACTGGTCAGAATAATATTGTTCATGATACTGCGATTTTTACGCAGATCCGTTTTGCCGCTTTTGGGCAAGCGGTCCAATACCTGCTGGGACCCAGTGGCGGCGTGGACGGTCGCCATGGAAGCGGAGAGGATTCGCTGAGGCCCATACGCATCGAGCAACGGCTTCATCATGTGGGCCAGGCAGGTGGTGGTACAGGATGCATTGGATATCAGACAGTGGTTGCGGGCATCATAGGACTTGTCGTTGATACCCATTACGGTGGTGACGGCATCCGACGGCATGGAGGCACCGATATCCTTGATTTTAAAAGGAGCAGACACGATGACCTTTTCCGCCCCGGCATCGATGTGCCCCCGCATGGAACCGCCCGGGTGATCGCCGGGCAGGACCGGGTCCAGGAAACGGCCGGTTGTATCCACGACCAGACGCGCATCCTGCCCGCGCCAATCGATCTCGGCAGGATTGCGATCGGCCCGCAGAAAGGTGACTTTCATCCCGTCGATCATCATCGTGCCGTCTTCATCATTGAGGTCTTTGATGAGCGGACGGGCATTGTGGCCGTACAGGTACCCATGCAAGAGTCCGTAGGATGAATCCCTTTCCGTGTAATGCGCGATATCTTCCATGCAGGTACCGGCCTCCCGGCCGATATTGATGATAATCTCATCAAAATATTTACGGCCGATGTGATGCCAGAGTGTCAGTTTACCGATCCGTCCAAAACCGTTAATTCCCAGCTTCATCTTCCTCCATTCCTTTTATGTACACCCTTTTCAAACACGACTATTCAATTATGATCAAGGTATCCCCCACTGCCAATTCTCTCTGCAGGGTCGCTAGCGTCCACCGAGGCCCAGTAATTTGACTTGACCTTGATAAACCGATCCCCCCTGCCCGTCAATACTTATGTAGTCACCCGATTCCAGGCGGGTTTCATCAAACCGGCAGTTGCGCTCTTTTTCATTGCAGACCAGGTTGCCACAGCCGACCACGCAGGTTTTTTCCAGACGGTGGGCAACCACCGCGGCATGGGAGGTGGAACCACCGCGGGCTGTCAGCAGAGCATCGGAAGCAAACACCTCGCGGATGTCATCCGGCACCGTATCGTTCCGGATCAGAATCAGCCTGGTATGCGGCTCTTTACGGCGCCAGTGATCGATCTCTTCAAGGGTAAACACCACGCGACCGATCAGGGCCCCGCCGCTGACCCCGATCCCGTAGCCCAGCAAACGGGCCTGGTGGATTGCGACTGGATCGAAGGTGGCCACTTCCTTGACCTCACGCATGGCCATATCGCGAGATTGGAGCAGGTAGAGATCCTCCGGTTGGTCGCCCTCGAAGGTAAACTCCATCTCCTGCGGACTCCAGCCCTTCTCATAAATCAGGTGGTTGGCCCACTCCTTGAGGGTATTGTAAATGGCCGGGAAATGTGTCTCCAGGGTAATGTCGGTCTCGCGCATTTCGATGCCCTGCTGGAACATGGAAATCGGCAGGGTCCTTACCAGACCCGAAACCACGTCTTCCCCCTGGTTTTCGATACTGAAATCTCCCCACAGCTTGAGAATATCACCGGACCAGCGCGGGTTGTGGGTAAAAAAGACACCGGAACCGGAAAGCTGAGAAATATTGCCGAAAATCATTTCCTGAATGGTGACCGCTGTGCCCCAATCATCGGATATACCCATGATGCGTCGATAGGTCCCGGCTTTGTCCGAATACCAGGATTTAAACACGGACTTGATCAGCATATAAAGCTGTTCGAAGGGTTCTTCGAGGATAACGATCCCCGAGTCCTGGATCATATCCTTGTAAGCCAGGGCGACCTGCTTCATCTGCTCACCGGTAAAGCCTCGTTTCAGGAAAATGCCCCATTTTTGTTTGTGATCGCTGATGATGGCATCGAAGTCATCCCGTTTTAAATTGAACGCCATGCCGTAGCACTGCAAAAATCGCCGGTAGCTGTCCCAGGCAAACCACTCGTTTTTACTCTGGGCCGCCAGGCCGGCAACGATTTGCGGATTGATCCCCACATTTAAAAAGGTGTCCAGCATACCCGGCTGCGATATGGCGGCGCCGCTGCGTACGGACAGCAGCATTGGATTTTCAGGTATCCCGAACTGCTTGCCGGTCATCCGCTCGATTGAACGGATCTGCTTTTGGACACTCTCCTTAAAATTCTGTTCGGCGGGTGTGAAGCCGTCAATCAGCTCCCCGCAGCGGAAGGCCTCGGTCGTCACAATAAACCCCGGCGGCACCGGTAGACCGTATTGTCGCAGTTTCACCAGGTTTTTGCCCTTGTTGCCCAGGTAAATAATCCCGTTGACCAGTTTCTTGGGCTTATGGATGGACATCATGGCCCGTTTTGGATCGTAATTAAGCAACAGCTGCAAGCGGTCATTGGGCAGCTTGTTCGACTGGTTGAACAGGGTATTCAAGATGCGGCTGAGAAACAGGTCCAACTGCTGCAGTCCGAGCGAAAGGGCAATCCGATCGCGAAAAAAGATCTCGGAGACATGGTGTTTCAGCCCTTCAGTGTCGGCCGTTTCCACCTTGGGCAGGAACTTGGACAGTATCTGCTCCGAAGGAATCTGGTCCAGGATCCGGTTGAGGTTCTTTTCATGGATATTGTTGAAATAATCGTTGGTGATGTTTCTCACGGCCTTGGCAAAGCCCTTGAAAATATCGAGGTACTGGGTGAAGGTAAACCCCTTGACTTTGAGGCTGTGGGCCAGGATTGCCATCTGGCGTTCAAGCCCGCCGGATGATATCCCATCCAGCTTCAGGGCCCGGTGAAACAGCTTGAGGCGATTGTAAATCTGGAAAAAGGTCGCCTTGGTGATCAGACTGAGATCGATGTCGGCCACCAGTTGCTCAAACAGCACATTGGCGATCGATTCGATGCGAAAGGTCAATCCCAGAGCGTCGAACTTCTTCTCGTGGTAACTGCCGTACATGGAGGGGATGTCGATCGTAAAATGCCGTTTCTTGTAGATGTCCTCCCGTACTTCAAAGTTTCGTTCGGAAATGATCAATTCCTTCAAGCCCTCGAGATACCGCAACAACCCGGCCAGTTTGTCACGCACATTGTTCTGCCGCAGGACCTTTTGCAGCTTTTCCAGATCGGGAAAAGCCTCGGCCTTCAAGCGGGCCAGGTATTGTTCGGTTTCCACGAAGACGAGATTGTACTTGTGATAGAGGATCTTGTAAAAAATCGACATCAACTGGACCCTGCGGCGATCGTCGGCAGTACCGGCCGCCATGTCCGCAAAAAAGGCAATAAAATCTTCTTCGGCAATATCGATCAGATCACCCGGCCAGTTGAACCCCTTCGCCTTCAAGGCTTCAATGACGCTGCTGACCCCGTCGATATAGAGGCCTTGCGAGGAGACCTGCTCAAAGATACTGGGTGGCACGAAGGACTCGAGCAGCCGCTTGTCGCGGGTCTCCCAGAATATCAGCGCGGCTTCACAGAACTTGATGATCAGATTGCTGCTTTCCACGTGGCTCTGCTTGCGCAGAAAATGAATGAGGATGTCCTTGCGGTGCGTCAGTTCGTCCAATTCGGTTGATATGTCCCGCAAGCGGCCCTCGGCACCAATTTCGTTGAAGTAGGACGGAAACAGGCGGGACAGCTGCTTGGCCAGGTTGTATACCGGTTCGATGCCGCTGTTTAGAAAGCGCGTGATATCCCTGGGAAACAGATCGGTGTCCTTGATGAATACACCACACAACGACAGGTGGATCGTGAGGTAAGAAAGCAGGCGGGGCGACCATTTGGGATTGTTTTCCACCAGCTCCAGCCAGGTTCGGATATTCTGGAGGTGGGCGGGATTGACCCGTACCTGCCAGTCGTTGCCGACCCCGGAAATCATGGGGGCCTGGAAACCCAGATCGATAATCCCATCGATAAAAAAGTTGATCAGTTCACTTTCACAGGTTTTATAGACGCCCTTGCCCATATTGAGTATGCAGTTTAGCGCGGTCGCCGGAAATTCATGCGTGCGGGCTTCTAGAATGTGAAAGGTCTTTTCGATCAATTGTATGATCCGCGAGTAGCTTTCATGTTCGATCAGCCAGGTCAGGGTCCGGTTGATATCGCGCAGGTTCTCCTCGTGAATCATGGACAGGCCGGGCATGTTCATCATGTGAAAAAGGAAGATAACCCGCCAATAATTACCGTTTATCTCCTCGGCTCCCGCCTTTTGCAGCGCCTGGGGTATGGCCCGATACTGTTCCACAATCTGATTGTAGGTTCTCAGCCCCAGCAAGCGTTCCAGGGTGGCCGGTTCGGTGATCTTTGCCTGTCCGGCGATCTCTTCGAGGGTCTTTTGTTCCCGGCGGATTTCGGTATGCAGAACGCCGTCTAGAAGATCTTCAAGATCATGGGCCAGATCGGAATCTCCGGTTTCGCTGATCAGCCAGTCCAGGGGATCTGCTTCGGAAAGCCAGTATTCATAGGTACGCCGGTAATACTTGATCAGCAGCTGGTTGACCGCCGTACACCCGGCCTGATCGTGGCCGTTGTTCAGCAATAGGGCCCGGGCAATTTTACTGATCTGGTAATAGCTGCGGATAAACAGAGTGAAGTCTTCCTCGGAAAAGTCACCGATGCGCTCAAAGCAGTCATTCACGATCGGGGCGAACCGCTGCATCTCCTCATCGGCGCCCTTCAGTACGGTTTGCACGTACAGCAACAGATTGTCGATGGCATCGGAACTGACCTGTAGATGGGTATTGGCCTCAACGGCGCTGAAAAAAACATCTATGAAGATGCCGGCGACTTCCGGGCCTTTGGGGTGTTTTTTGAGCAGGTGGAAATAATCCAGGGAAAAGCCGCGCGCTTCCTGGATGATAAAAAGCCAATTGCGATACGGGTGGCAAAGTTCTTTCAGAAAAGTATTCAGGCTCTCGGTCAGGCCATAATAGCGGGACATGACCTCCTGCAAAGGGGCATATTTGGCGTCGATGGTCACATCGACATGGTAGCTGGCAATATTCGCTTCCAGGGCTTGAGACTTAATCTGCACACCGGCTCCTTTTCAAAAGGGCGTCCGTTCACAACCCGAGAGGTCGCATGTTCCTGAAAAAACTAGAGGCTATCTGAAAAATAGGATTTTGGTTCAAGGTGCGGCGGCCGCGAGGTTCCTCCCGGAGGAATACTCAAGTATTTCGAGGATAGGAACCGAGCGCCCAACGCAGAGATTGGACCAAAAGACATTTTTGAGATAGCCTCTAGAAAACTACCAGAGACCCCCCCTCATTTCAAGGCAATTGGGCGGCCGTTCATCACGTTAACCGGATTTTGGTCTTGATATTGCCCGCCGGGGTGCCTATATTTTGTGTATCTTGTGGAAATTACATGGAACTTTATAAATGACCAGCCATGAATCAAAAATAGAACAGCCCTTGTGGACGGCCTGTCGCCAGGCACTCATGATCACGGTGGCTGCCGTGGTTCTCGGCCTGATAGTCAATGCGCTGCGCCCGCAGGGCCTGGAACTGGTCCGGCCACCGGATCCGGTCTCGCCGGCAACAACCGGAGCCAAGTCTGCCGGTCCGCAACCAATCGAACTGGAGGCCGTCCTGGAGCAGCTTCAACACGGTGATGCTGTTATCATCGATGCCCGTTCGGAATTCGATTACGCCGCCGGCCATATTGCGACTGCCCGGAACTTGCAGGCCAAGAACCTCGATGCCTGGATGCCGGATTTTTTCACGACCCACCTGCCGGAAACCCCCATTATTGTCTATTGCAGCGGTCCGCGCTGCCAACTGGCCGAGCGTCTCGCCGACAGACTGTATGAACTGGGTTACGCCAATGTCCACACGCTGACAGCGGGTTGGAACGGCTGGCTGGCCAACGGCTATCCAACCGATTCAGAATCAGCGTTGACCGCCGGTCAATCACTTGACCAGAGTGGGGATTGTGCTTCCGATGAGTGTGGTGACGGGCAGGTTTCACCGACCGATCCCACCCAGAGTCAATAGGACCTCACATTAGAGAAAGATAGTAGTGTGAGATCTACCCTGATTTAAAAAGAACAATAGAAAAGCCCCGCCGTTTTCGGCGGGGCTTTTCTATTCCGTTATCAGGGCCGGCTTATACTTCGAGCCAGGAATCGGAGTACAGGGTCTTGCCAAGGATAACATCAACAGTCTTGGCGTAGTCCTGCAGTTCCTTGGACAGGCTGGCCCGATCGGGCTCCTCGCCGTCCATCATGCCGTAGATCAGATCGACGATATCCTGGCGATTGCCCTTGGCGATGTCGATGAGCCCATCATCCATCGGATCGGCAATGCAGGAATACATGCCGTGTTTTTCCAGCATAACCATGTAGGTCTGGTTCAAAATGGGCCGCAGGTGATCCGGAGGTCCATTGGAGATATTGGACAGACCGCAGGTGGAAAGCGCACCCGGCGCCATATCCTGCAACATGCCCTGGAACTCCATCAGGCTGATTAACTGGGGCTGCTGGATATTGACCGGCGTTACGATTCCGTCCACCCAGATCTTTTCATTGGGGATGCCGGCTTCATTGGCAAAGTAGAGCAATTCTACGCAGAGGGCCGCGCGCTCATTTTCATCCCGCGGCAGGCCGTCCGGTCCCCACATGAGGGCGACGAAGTCGGCGCCGGATTCCGCAACCATGGGCACCATTCGCTCGTAGCGTTCCGGCCGCACCATGATGGAGTTGACAATGTGAGATTTCCCGGGGACTTCTTTGATAACCTTCAAGGCCGCCTCAATGGCGTCGATGTTGGATGTATCGAGGGCCAGGGGGACATCGGATACGACATCCTGAACGACTTCCACAACCCAGGGCATCAGTTCATGCCCATCTTTTTTGGCCGGGCCCAGGTTGATGTCGATGACATCCATCCCTTTCTCTTTCTGGAAAAGGGCCTCCTCCTGGATCGGTTTGGGGTCCCGCTCCTTGAACGCCCGGCCGATTTTGGTTGAAATTACGTTTAAGCTTTCGCCGATAAGTATCATAGATCCTCCCTTCTATATTCGTTTGGTACGGGTGACCGTCCCGGATCCAACCGAGCTGAAACTGCCAGCCGATTGAACCCGGGTCGATAGTATCTTGCCGCGGCGGCTATTTAGACTTGAGGAACGCGGGGATATGCGCTGCTTCCCGCGGGCCGACCGTAATGGTCCAGCCGGGCAGTTCTTCCTCGATGTCGCCTACGATGGCAGCGGCATAGCCGGGAATCACCAGTTCCTGGTGTTTGACTTTATCCATGATACCGGACTTCTTGACGAATATACCGACATCATCACCGGCGAACTTACCGGCGGCCCAGGCCGTTAAGACGGACAGACCCTCGGAGTCCTTGATCAGCAGCCAGGTGGGAACCTTGCTGCCTTCAATTTCACCGGATACGATGAAGTAGGTCAGGGCAAAGTTCGTGGTAACCAGCACCGGAGAATTTTCATCCGGGTTGCCGATTTCGTAGATGCCCTCGGTAACCGTCATGGGCCGCTGCGGATCGGTAAAGATGTTCAGTCGTTCCAGCAGCAGCGGGAAGACCGCTTCACCGGCAAGGTCGGACATCACCACGATGCCGCCGTATTTGGCCACGAACATGGCCGCGATGAGCGCTTCCATGTCCAGGTTCCCGGCCATCTCGCACGGGAAGGTGATGCTGGGGAACCCAGTGGCCCGGTTGCCGTCCTTCAGGGCGGCTCGCCGCAGGGCAACCTGATCTTCCAGCGCCTGTTTCATATCGCGGGTGCCGGTATCGATTACCAGGTCCTTGATGCCCATGCCGGTCAATTTGTCGGACAGGGCTGTCACGCCGTCGATCGTATCGGCCTTCAGGGCCAAGGGCAGATCGTTGTCCAAGGCCAACTGACCGAAATCGTCGGCGTTGGCTTCCGTGGCCGCATACATGAGCGGACGCTTGAACCCGGCCGCTTCGACGCCGGCTTGCATGACTCCCAGATCTTCGGTCATCAAGATGACGTTGAATTCAGAAGTCTCGGCAATCTGTTTGGCCACGGCCGCAAAAGCCGCCGCATCCCCATTGACGTCTTTGACCGCGGCCAGTTCCGGACGCAGGTTCAATCCAACCCGTTCGTACTGAAAGGCGTTCCAGGTCTTCAATTTAACTTCCAGGTCGGCCGCACTGATGTCGGAACTCACAACACCGGCCAGCAAACTCGGGTTGTAAAAGGTTTTCTCATGCCTGTACTGCACGGTTTCACCACCGGTGGTTGCCTTGCGGACACCCGCGCCTAAAACTACCGGGCGGATGGGCGGCGCCGATGCTTCCGACAGCTGTTCGCGGGCTTCGTCCGAAACATACGGGCAGGCGTCCAACTCCGCTTTGCCGGATGCCAGGTTCATGGCAAACGCAAGACAGGTGGGAACACCGCACTCCTTGCAGTTAGTCTTCGGCAGGAGTTTGAAAATTTGAATACCGGTTAATGCCATTTCTGTCTCCTTATGTTTAGTCCCAGAATTCGAAGATTCAGGCCTTGTGCAATTTGATGAATAGCGGGAGCGGACTACCGGGTCCGCTCCCGCTCGACTGCAGGTTTAGCCGATAATCGGATCCATCTCCAATGCCGGATGTCCTTTCTCCTGGAGGAACGGGAGAATCTCTTCTTCGGTGACACCGACGGTCTCGTCAGCGATCATGTCGTAGAATCCGGGCACGCCCAGTTCTTCACCGCGTCTATCGATTCTCTCCTTGAGTTCTTCCTTGAGCATCTTGGGCATCCACACCATCCGCAGAAGGCCGCCGTCGCCGGCGATGAATTTCTTCTGAGTGACATTGAACTTGGAATGGCCCACGAATCCCGGGGAGGAAGCCCCACCGCCCATGACACCGGCCAGGGTGGTGAACTTCATGCCCGACGGGGTTTCACCGGTATAATCCCGGCCCACCGTCATCACACCGTTGCAGGTGGGCAGCATGGCCGCGATGCACTCACAGCAGCCACAGGTGGTCATGGGATCGGTTACCATGGAGTAGAAGTTATAGTGGGTAACGGCGCCGCGCGAGGCTTTGTAAATAAAGTCGTTGACGCCCTTCCATTGGCCGAGGACCGGATCCAGGCATTCACCCTTTTCAATGGGCTGGTTGGGTCCGGTCGGGTTGATCTCAAAGGACGCCTTGCAGTCCATCCAGTTGTAGGCGCCGCACAGGCCGGTCCGCTCCGGGCTGACCGTACAGACGTGGCTGGGCGCGAAGCTCTGGCAGAGCGTGCAGGAGTAGTAGGTCTCGACGTCTTCGTCGGTCATCTTCTCGACGCGCTCGTCGCGCTTCTTGTACTCGGCCCGGGCCGTCTTGGTCAGTTTGTCGACATCCTTCTTGTCTGTGTAAAGGGTGACCTGGACCTTGTCCACGATTTTGGTGAAGTCCTGGTGGAACTTGGCATGCAGGACCACGCCGATGTCTTTGATGGTAAACCCTTTTTCAATGGCCGCCTTGCTGACCCGCACCCAGGCGATATCGCGCTGTCCGATATGCATGATGCCCTGGATGTAATTGATCAGGTGGTGGATCTGGCGTTCCATGATCGGTTCGAAGTCCGTCTGGAACTCACGTCCGGCAATCTGGACGAAGATGCCCAGGGGCAGGGTTTCGCCTTCCTTGAGGTCGCCCATGTCCGGGCCGACCACATCTACCTGGCCGTCTTCGATCTCGTTCATTTCAGCCATCTTGACCAGCTCGGTGGCCTGGGTTTTACCGCCGCCCATCTGGCAGAACAGATCGGCGCCACGGACGCGCTCGCCCTCGAAAGCCGGGCCGAAGGACAGCGGAATTTCGATTTCGGATACGGTAACCTTCAGGCCACGGACTTCCACGGACCGCTGACAGATCTCGTCGTGGGGCACATTGGCAACCACGTGCTCGTAGGTACAGATACCGGTCGGCAGAATCTCCGGAATGTCCGTGTCGGCCAGCGTCGGGAAACCCCAGTTGACGCAGCCGGCGGCGGCAACACCCCATTCGGTGCCGATATCGCCGAAGGCGTTGACGAACGCGAAGACGCGCTCTTTGTTGTACATCAGAATCTTGCGATAGTCACCCGGCTCGACACCACCGAAGGCCATGGCGGCCCGGTTGGCGAATCCGAGGGCAAAGACAGCCGAAGAGATATCCGGACCGAAAGGAACGATACGGGTGTTCCAGCCGATCTGGACCCCGGCTTCAATGAGCTGGTGGGTGACACTGGTACCATTGTGGTTGGCGGCACAGAAGATGTAGAGGTTCTTCTTCTGATAGTCTTCCACGATCATCTTAGCGGTTTCCGGGTCCGGGCAGGCGCCGACGATGGCCGCAAAGCCTGGGGCACTGCCGTCCACGAACTCGACCCCGCGTTTACGCAGAATGATGTCGTCGGCCGGGCCGACCCACATCTTGCCGCCTTCCAGGTCGGGATCTTCCTGCGGAATGTAGTAATCAGGTTCACGCAGAATCCGCAGGGCCTCGATGATCTCATAGGCAAAGATGGAGGCCATACCGGCGTCCAGCAGGGGACCGAGGTACGGTAGATGGTTTTTACCCTTGATGTGCGGCGGCAGCAGCCCGCGCGCAAATTCCAGGGGCTTTTTCAGATCTTCCAGCGTTTCCACCTTCATGCCGGTCAACGAGTAGATGACGGGCAGGTAGTAACCGGTATTGGGGAATTCAATCTTCGAATCCGCGTTAAAAGACTGAAGCGCATTGTTGAATTCGCCTTCAGCCTGGGAGACAACTTTATAGCCACCCTGAATGGCTGCAAATGCAACTAACTTAGACATTTCCTTCCTCCTTCGTTGAGGATTTGTTGTTCAGTTTGAGACCCTTATGCATCCAGCGCCTGGCGACTGGCCATATCCATCAGGACTCTCTCCCTGGCCTTATCGATGCCGAGTGCTGCTCTCTTCTTGTCAATGTGGGCAATGATCTTGTGCGCATGTTTGATGGGATCGGGTTCGCAATCCCACTTGCCGCCGTACAGTTCTTCGATATCCTCGTAGAGATATTTCTTGAACTCCGGCGCGCCGTCCAGCGGCATGTGGTAGCCAAACACCACGTACACACCCGAGGTGACGAAGTACTGTCCAATGGCAATCGCCTTCTCGCTCATCCATTCGGGCGCGCTGCCGGCCGCCGGCAGGTCGCTGATGTCGTTGCCCAGGCCGCCGGCTTTGACCACCTCGGTGGCCGCCAGCAGAATCCGGGTATTGTCTACACAGGACCCCAGGTGCAGGACCGGCGGAATACCAACAACTTCACACACTTCGGCCAGTCCCGGTCCGCAGTAGACTGCCGCGGTTTCGGGTGTCAGGAGGCCGTGGGTGCCGCAGGCCAGGGCGCTGCAGCCGGTGGAAAGCACCAGCACGTCGTTTTTGATCAGCTCTTTGACCAGCATGATGTGCTCTTCATTGTGCTTGGTCCGGGCGTTGTTGCAGCCAACCACACCGGCCAGCCCGCGGATGCGGCCGTTGATGATGTTGTCATTGAGCGTGTAGTAGGTGCCGCGGAAAGATCCACCCAGATGGTACTCGATCGACTCGACACCAAAACCGGCAATCTGGGGTTCTTTGTGCCGCGGGATGATCACATCGGCACCGCGGTTGGCAAAGTTGTCCACGGCCAGTTTGATAATTTTCTTGGCATCTTCCATGGCGTGATGTTCGTCAAACTCCATGTGGATGACGTTGTCCTGTTCCATCTTGGCAATGGGATGGGTGGTGATCAGCTTGGTGTGGAAGCACTTGGCCACGTTGGCCAGGTTCTGGAACACACACTGGACGTCGACCACCATGGCATCGCAGGCGCCAGTCACGATGGCCAGCTCCTGCTGCAGGAACGTACCTGCCGGCGGGATGCCGTGGCGCTGCAGAACCTCATTGGCCGTACAGCAGATGCCGCCCAGCTGGATCCCCTTGGCCCCTTTCTTTTTGGCGTAGTCAAGCATATCCTTTGACTGGGCCGCCGCCACGATCATCTCGGAAAGAACCGGCTCATGCCCGTGGACAATGATGTTGACCTGGTCTTCCTTCATGATACCCAGGTTGGCTTCCGACTGCAGCGGCGTGGGCGCGCCGAAGAGCACGTCCTGCAGATCGGTGGCCATCATGGCCCCGCCCCAGCCATCGGCCAAAGAGGTCCGGGAGGCCTGTTTGATGATGTTCTTGTAGTCCTGGTCCACGCCCATGGCGGTGCGGTGCATGATTTCCACCACCTCGCGATCCACGTTCCGGGGACGCACGCCGTGCTTTACCCACTTCTCATACAGGGCTTCCGGGGCGCGCTTGAGATACATCAGCTCGCCTTCCGATTTACCCCATTCCGCCAGTGCGATCTCCGCCACCTCGAGGGCGACCTCGTCCAGGTCGCGCGTTTTGGTTTCGCCATCCTCTTCCACCGTGGTGGCAACGCCAAAGGCAGGCGCGATCTGCATCAATTTGGCGGGATCCTTGATTTTGTAGTCTTCGGTCTCTTTCCGGGCCACGGACAGGAATACTTCCGCGACGTTGCGGCCATGGTCCGAATGGGCCGACGTACCGGCCGCCACCATACGGGCAAAGTTACGGGCCGCAATGGTGTTGGCAGTGGCGCCGCAAAGCCCCTTGCGGGTATCTTCACCCTCGATACCGCCCTTGGGCAGGGGCAGTCGGCAGGGACCCATGGCACAATTTTTACAGCAGGTGCCCTGGAGGCCAATGTTACAGGCTTTCATGGTAACGGCCCGGTCAAAGACCGTATCAATACCCAGTTCCTGAGACCGCTTGATCAACTCCTGAGTTGCCAGATCCATTGACGCGGCAATCGGATCAGCGAGTTTGGGTTTCTTGGCTGCTTTCTTTTCTTTTACTTCTGCCATCTGAGGTTCCTCCTCATGTTAGGTACTTATTTAATATGTTCTGGCGCCGGTTTTACCGCCGATGGCCGTGCAGGCCCCGGGGCATCACCTAAGCGCGTTTATGAACCCAGTCGAGCTTTTCAATTAACTGCTCTATCTTGTCTTTCTGCTCGGCAGCCGCGGTCATGGAGACCGGCTCGTCAGAAGACTGGGCTGCCCGGGCAGCCGCCAGTTTTTCACGCTCGGCAGCCCGTTTTTGCCGCAGTTCATCTTCTGCCGCTTCACGCTCAGCGCGAGCCTCGGCTTCGGCAGCTTTCTCGGCTTCGGCTGCAGCCTGGGCTTTTGCTTCGGCTGCGGCTGCGGCCTTGGCTTCGGCGTCGGCTTTGGCTTTGGCTTCCGCGTCGGCCTTGGCAGCCGCTTCAGCTTCCGCCTTGGCTTTGGCTTCGGCTTCGGCTTTGGCTTTGGCCTCCGGATCTTCCGCCGGGGCCGGGGCCGGCTCTGCCTTCTTGGCCGCCGCTTTCTTGGCAGCCGCTTTCTTGGCGGCGGCCTTCTTGGGCGCGGCTTTCTTGGCGGCCGCTTTCTTGGGCGCGGCTTTCTTGGCCGGTGCGGCTGCTTTCTTTTCCTCCTCAACGGCCAGATCCGGCTCGGGCGCCAGGGCGGCAAAATCGATATCGACATCGTCAAGCTGCTTGGCGATACCTGCCACGTCGGCTGCACTGCCGCCGTCACTGACCAGGTCGATAAAGGCCTTGATCATGCGAATGGCCTCCGGATGGCGCATGATCAGCACGTTGGAACCGGCCATGAGATAGCAGACCGCCCCGACGGCTTCCATCAGGATGCCGCGGCGTTCCGGGTCACCTAAAGTCGGTGCCTCTTCCACGCTCTGTTTGGCTTCCTTGCATTTCCAGACTTCATTGGCCAGGTTGTTGATGATCGGGAATTGCAGTTTGTCGTCCCCCTGGGCCATGGCGGCCATGCTCAGACGTTCCATGACGGAATAGGAGTATTCCAGGCCGTAGCCCAAACCGCCCGTGGTCGGATCGACGATGATGCGATCCATGGGCATCCCCAGGTTTTCCAGCAGGATGTTGACCTGTTTGGCGAGGTTCACGTCAATGGGGGAGGAGGAAATAACGGTGTGACCGTAGCCCATGGCCGCGGCCCCGATTCCCTTGTGGTTCTTGTCTTCAACGGGACCGATGGTCAGCTGGGCCCCTTCATGGTCTTCGCAGATCTGCTTGAAAAGTGCTTCGTCCTTTTCGATGTTTGTCGTTCCCCAGAGGATCAAGGGGACATCCACAGCATCCAGAACCTGCTTGACCTTGGCGGACACATCCGCCGGGCTGGCGTCGTCCGCGTTGGGATCGGCACTCTTGAGCTGCATGACGATCATTTCAGCGCCGAAATCGTCCACGCATTTTTTCGCCCAGGCGGCGGGATCACCGGCGACGTCTTTAAACGGCGCCAGGGCTGCCTCCGGCCATTCTTCCGGTTCCATGTCCCAGATTTCCATAGCAATTCTGGGCTTATTGGGCATCTCCCCTTCGAATTGGTAGAATGGGTAGGAGGTTTCGCCACCCACTGTAACGGCCTTGTCACCCTTACCGATGGATATCGACTTGATACCACCGGCATAGGATTCTTTGTAGAATTCGAAACCCAATGTCTGTCTCCTTTGTCAAAGATTAACGTTTCATTCAGCTACACGCTCATGTCACTTGTCGGTGTGCTCGCAGCCGTAAACGCACTGCACTGTAGGCTTTATCGACCCCCTTTCAAAATGGATTTTTTATGCGTATTTAGGCACCTGATTCGACAGGTGTTATGTCCAGGTGAGAATGGTGGAACCGCGTGTGAAAAAATGACCATGCAGATGCTGGAATCCTATTCGGGCAGGAAAAGTGTCCAACTACCATATGTGCCCCCTGGCCCGGTTTCAGGCACAACCGGTTGTACATGGTGACGTCTCCGGATCACCGTTGTACTTTTGCTTGATTAAACCGGCCGATAGCGTGTGGGCTGCCGGAATTAACCAAGTATTACCAATTATATAACGAAGGCCTTTTTGTCAATAGAACAGTCCGCTGAATTTCATTTAAAAACTCAATGAAATTAAGTGACCTTTGGTCGGCGTGCATCCATCCGCTGCTGCACACCGGGGAACAGGTTCATGTCCGTGTGCGGCAGAAAAAGGGCGGCGATGTAATTGTCCATGTAGGAAGGTGTTTCGGAAAGTTCAAAGCTGGTCATCATGCGGGTAACGGCGGCCACATCCCGCCTGATCCGATTGGTCAGGGAACTCATTTTAGCCCCCATGAGCGAGCCGTTGCCGATAAAGGTAATCCGGTCCGGGTCGATTTCGGGAAGCAGGCCGATGGTCATGGCTTTTTCCAGGTCCACATAGGAACCGAAGCCGCCGGCCAGGATAATGTGTTCGATGTCGGCAACCCCCATGCCGACCTCCTCCAGCAGGGTCAGGCACCCGCTGTAAATGGCCCCTTTGGCTCGGATGAGGTTTTCGATATCGATTTCCGTAAGCACCACGTCACGGTCGATCTGGGTGTCTTTTTGCCAGGCGAGGACATATTCATGGACCCCGTTGCGTTCACGAATCCGATCCGTGTCGAGATCGCGTGCGAATTTGCCCTGGCTGTTGATGACCCCGTTTTCAAACAGGACCGCGACAATGATGATCAAACCCGATCCGCAGATACCCCGCGGCCGAACATTGCCCACCGTGATATTCATGGGTTCCAAGGTAACGGAATCTATAGAAAAATCTTCAATAGCTCCTTTGGCGGCTCGCATGCCGAATTCGATGCCCCCGCCCTCGAACGCCGGTCCCGCGCTGCAGGCCGCACAGGCCATCCAATCCTGGTTGCCGATGACAATCTCGGCGTTGGTCCCGATGTCGAGATATAGGGTCAAGGCCTCGGTCCGATAGAGACCGGCCCCCATCACGCCGGCCACTATATCCCCGCCCACGTAACTGGAGATCTGCGGGTAAACCAGGGCGGTGACCTGGTCGCCGAGTTCCAGGCCAAGGTCGTTGGCCCGGATGGGCGGGTAGAGGGTCGCGGCCGGTACGTAGGGCGCCCGGCGGATATAGCGGGGATTGACCGCCAGAAACAACTGGGTCATGGTGGTATTGGCGGCAATGGTGATGGTGGAAATGTCGCCGGCGTCGATTTTGGCCTTTTTAATGATCCGGCCGATAATCTTGTTCATGGTCTCAATGACCACCGCGTTGAGTTTGGCCAGGCCGCCCGCTTTTTCGGCATAGACAATCCGGGTGATCACATCCTCACCATAGCTGATCTGCCCGTTGAAATCCCCATGTTCGGCAAGGATATCACCGGTTTTCAAGTCCAGCAGCTGCCCGTATACGGTGGTCGTGCCGATGTCCATGGCAATGGCGTAATTACGATCCGTGGTATCACCGGCCTGGATGTTGATAATCCGGGTTTTGCCTATCTCACGCACCGGATGGGCCAGGGTGGCGGTCACTTTAAAGTCGGCCTGGCGCATGACATCCGGGATGCTGCGGATCACCCGCAGATCCACTTCCAGGCGGTGTTCATCATGCTGCAGGTCCAGGAAGCTGACCAGGCGGGTGACGTCCGGGAGATGGTCCTGTTCATCGGGCTGCGGCAATTCCAGGTAGATTTTTTCCACCGGCGGTACGAAGAGGCCCTCTTCCTTGAGCGCTTCGAAATCCATCTGCTGGATGCGGGCCGTCTGGCGAGGGGTCACCTGGGTACCCAGCGCCGACGTATCCACGGCGGATTCCACCGGGATGCGCACCGTCAAATCACTGGCAACGGTAGCCTGGCAGGCCAGGCGGTATCCGTTTTCCAGGTCGGCGGCACTCAACCGCTCAGATTCACCCCCGGCAACGGTCCCGCTTTCGATCAGGACCCGGCATTTGCCGCACACCCCTTCGCCGCCGCACGAGGCATTGACATGCACGCCGGCTTCCATGGCCGCCCGGATCAGGGTCTCGCCGCGGTCGACAGTGATCTTGCGATTATAGGGCAGGAAGGTAACATCATACTGGCTCATGGTGCGATCTCCTTGGCAAATCAGAATCAAAACTCGGGTAACCGTGTTGCTGACTGGGTGCGCTTCACCAAACAGGCTCAATCCAAGGGTTCATTGAACATGCATCTTAACTCAACCACATCGCCGTCATACGAGCTTGTGGTTTTATAGGGCAGGGTTTTAAACAGGGCGATCATGCCCTTGTTCCCCGGTGAGGTGTAAGCCACCAGGCCGGCGATCCCGTTCTCGTGGGCGGCTTCGGCCAGTTTGGCCATCAGGATCCGCCCGAGGCCCTTGCCCTGCCATTGCTTGCTGACGGAAAAGGCCACCTCGGCTAGATTCTGGGTTTCTTCCAGCAGATATTCACCAACGGCGACCACGCTGCTGAAACCGATCTCACCCACCAGGGCCACAACGGTAAGGTCCTTGACATAATCGATCTGCGAGACCTCGGCCACCTCCTTGGAAAGAAAGCAGGTTTTTTCGTGGAAAAAACGCGACACCACATCGCTTTTGTCCAGATTGTAAAAATGCTCCTGGATCCGACGCTGGTCGACGGGTTTGGCCGGCCGGAAAGTGAGCACCTCCCCGTCGATTTCCAGGGTGCTCTCCAGTTTGGTTGGGTAAATACTCCCGTACATCGCCTCGGTCAGCTCCCGGGACCGACTCAACAGCCCCATATTCTTGGCTTTCTGGAACAACTCGTCCCTGAAATCGGGATGGGCGATGCTGATCATGGCCATGGCCCGTTCCTGGAGGCTTTTGCCGAACAGGCTGACCATGCCGTATTCGGTCACCACGTAGTGGACATCCCCGCGGGGGACCACCACGGCCATGTCATCGATCATCGGTACGATCCGGCTGGACTGCCCCTGGTTTGCGGTGGCCGGCAGCATCAGGATCGACTTGCCGTTTTCGGCCTGGGCCGCCCCCCGGATAAAGTCGAGCATACCGGTCACGCCCGAGAAATGGTTATAGCGCAGGGCGTCTGCCGCCACCTGGCCGGTCAAATCCATGGCCTCCGCCACGCAGATCGAGGTCATGTTGTGGTGCCGGGCGATAATGGAGGGGGCGTTGACGTAGTCCGACGGCTCAAAATCGATAGCCGGATTGTCATGCAAAAAGTCGTACAATCCCTGGGTGCCGATGGCGCCGCTGGCCACCAGTTTCCCTTCCTTGTAGCCTTTGGCCCGGTTGGTGATGACGCCTTCGGAAACCAGTCGCATGATGCCGTCGGTCAAGTATTCCGTGTGGATCCCCAGGTCCCGTTTGTCGGACAGGGCCAAAAGGAGGGCGTGGGGCGTGGCCCCCGGATCTATGTGAATGGTGGAGCCGTCGCCAATCAGCCGGGCGACCAGTTTGCCGATCATGTTCGCCGATTCAATGTAGGGCGGCTCGTCTACGGTCAGGACCGGCTCATCATACTCGACGATCAGGTCGACGTCGTTGACGTGCACGAAACTCCGGCCCATGATTCGCGGCATCTGCGGATTGACCTGGGCTATCACCAGATCGGCCGATTGGGCCGCGGCCAGGCTGATATCAACGGAGACCCCCAGGCTCATCCAGCCGAAATCATCCGGGGGGCTTACCTGGATAAGGGCCACGTGAATCGGCAGGTGCCGCTGCTTGAAGAGGCGGGGGACGCCCGACACGTTGATCGGGGTCAGAAACCGCATTTTGGCGGCAATATCCTTGGGTTTGGCAGACCCAAGATAGAAGGAGCGGATATCGAAGCTCTGCATCCCCTCTTTGTTGGCAATCATGGAAAGGGGGGTGGATTCCAGGCTCATCAGGCGCGTCACCTCGATATCAGTAAATTTCAAGGCATTGCTGGCCAGGATACTGACCAGATGCTGGGGCTCCCCACAGGACGAGCCTATGAAAACCCGCTGTCCAGGTTTGATATGACGGATCGCTTTTTCGCCGTCACACAACTTTTCCAAATATCCATCGGCCCAGTAGCTTACCATGTGACCCTTCCTTCGCTTGAATTCAAAAATATAACGTAAGGTAACGTATACCAAGGGGTTTGTAAAGAATCCCGGACGGGAAAAAGGCAGATTAAATCAATCAATTAGAAGACATAAACTGAACGAAAATCACTAGAAGCTATCTAAAAAAGTCCTTTGGCCCAATCTTCAGCCTTCGCTGAAGCTACGGCTGATAAACTCTTTTGGGCGCCTTGCCTGCCCGGCGACTTGTCCGGCGTCTTGTCCGGCGTAGCTTGTAAAGCGCAGACGGAAGCTCACAGAGCGAAGACTGGATCTTGTCGCAGATCCCGCGTTTTTAGCGGGGAACCAAAATCCTGTTTTTGAGACAGCTTCTAAATAGTCAGGGGCTCTTCAAAGCGGCCAGGCGCTGCTTCAGCCGGCTGTAGCGATTTTCTATTCGATCGTTCTTGATACCGATGGCCAAAGCCTTGCGGGTTCCGACCAGGACCACCAGATTCCGGGCGCGGGTGATGGCGGTATATATGAGGTTGCGCTGGAGCAGGATGTAGTGCTGGGTCAGAACCGGCATGACCACCACCGGATATTCGGAGCCCTGTGATTTATGGACCGACACCGCGTAGGCCAGGACGATTTCATCCAGTTCGCTGAAACCGTAATGGACTTCGCGTTCGTCGAAGGTAATGGTGACCGTATCGGCCGCCGGGTTGAGGTGGGTAATGATGCCGATGTCTCCATTAAAAACATCTTTATCGTAATTATTGCGGATCTGCATCACCTTGTCATTGATGCAGTAGTGCAGCTCTCCGCGGGATATGCCCTCCGCACCCGGGTTGAGATGTCGCTGGAGTTCTCGATTCAGATTTTCGGCCCCGGCAATGCCCTTGTGCATGGGCGCCAGAACTTGAATATCATGGCGGGGGTTTACATTGAAATGGCCGGGAATCCTCCTAACCACCAGTTCGATAATGGTGTCCAGGGCCTGCTGTGGATCACCTTTTTCGATAAAATAAAAATCGGAGTCGCGCTTTGCAGGACTGGTCTCGGGCAGGCGGCCCTGGTTGACCCGGTGGGCATTGACCACAATGCGGCTTGAACGGGCCTGGCGGAAGATTTCGTCGAGAACGACCACGGGCACGACCCCCGAACCGATAATGTCATTGAGCACGGTACCCGGCCCCACCGATGGCAACTGATTGATATCGCCCACCAGAATGAGTGTGGCCTGGGCCGGGACGGCTGCCAGAAGATGCCGAACCAATATCGTATCCAACATGGAGGCTTCGTCCACAACCAGCAGATCACAGTCAAGGGGATTGTCCTCGTTTTTCTGAAAGCCGCCGGCCTTGAAACTGAACTCCAGCAGGCGGTGAATCGTCATGGCCGCAAATCCGGTGGCCTCCTGCATACGTTTGGCTGCCCGCCCCGTCGGAGCGGCCAGCAGCACCCGGCTGGTCAAACGCGCATAGATTCGCAGGACCGCATTGATGATGGTTGTTTTACCTGTGCCCGGTCCACCGGTAATAATCATGGCCTTGCTGTCCAGGGCGCGGCGGACAGCCTCGGCCTGGCGATGGGCCAGCCGCAGGGACAATCGATCCTGCACCCACGCAATGGCTTTGTCCGGTTCCCGCACCCTTTTCACTGCCCCGTGGCCAGCAGAGCTCCCAGGTATTGGGTGGTCTGGACTTCACTCCGGTACAACCGGTTCAGGAAAACCGGCTGCGCGTCTACGTCTTCCAGGACGAGCCGTCCCGAGGATACTTCAGTCTGCAGGGCAGCCTCCGGCACTTCCGGGCGGACCTCCAGCATCTCACACGCCCTCTCGATCAAAAGAGCGCGGGGGTAGCAAACATGTCCCTCATCGGCGACACGGTCGAGCAGGTATAACAACCCGGCCGAGGCGCGGCGAGGATCGTCGCGAGGAAAGCCGGTCTGCCCGGCGATCGTGTCGGCAATTTTGAATCCAATACCCTTGATATCCGTTGCCAGGCGGTAAGGATTGTTTTGGACGACGGCAATGGAATCAGCGCCGTAGCGGGCAAATATCCGGGCAGCAAACCCGGGACCGACACCATGCCCTTGCAGGAAAATCATGACGTCCCGGATCTGCCGCTGCTCGATCCAAGCGGCTTTGATCTTTGCCACGGTCTGCGGGCCAATACCTTTTATCAGGATGAGTTTCTCAATGTCATTTTCGATTATGTCCAGGGTTTTGTCACCGAAACGGTCTACAATCCGGGCCGCCGTGCTTTTACCGATCCCTTTGATCAGCCCCGATCCGAGATACCTGCGAATGCCTTGTGCTGTAGCCGGGACAAGGGTTCGGCTTTCCACGACCCGAAACTGGTCCCCGTATTTGGGATGGTTGGTCCACTCCCCGCGCAGGGCCAGCATTTCCCCCGGGGTGGGGGCGATGAAGTTGCCGACCACGGTCACCGCCGACCCGCCTTCCAGCAGTTTAATCCGGGCCACCGTATAACCGTTTTCGGTGTTGGTGTAGGTGATCCGTTCCAACTGTCCCTGTAGTTCGGAGAGCATGTTTATCGAAATCCGATTTCCAATTGTAACTCTTCGAAAATTCTATTGTTGTTGGAATTTAGGCAGATCAAATTCATGCGTTTTAAGTATTAAGTGTTAAGTCTTATGACTGCCCAAAACCTTAATCCCGTCCGACCCAATCGGGTATCCGGATGTCTTCGTCATCGTCGCTATACGGTATGTACGCTTTGATATCGATCAGCGGGCTGCCGTCGCGGGCATCGATCGCATCAACCTCAAGGGTACACCCTTGGATAGCAATAACACGGCAACGTGAGACGGCAATGGGATTGGGCCTGAGCGGCGAGCGGGTGGCAAAAACACCGGTCAACGGATTGGCGCGATCGCCCTGGGGGTGGACCTGTAAGACCGCACGGCCCTCGTCATGGTCATTTTCGTGTAGCCAGTAAAATACATCGATGTGAGAAAACTGCTCCAACCCCAGAAAGGCATCCTGGTATTGCGGGTCCACTTCGAGGCGGCATCCGTTATCGTTATTAGTGATGGTGCCGATTGCCGTGATGATGAATTCTGCCGCCACGTGGCATCTCCTTTATGCAATTTCAATGATGAATATCATGAAGAACTTACATACATGAAATCCCCTGGGTTGTCGAATGGCCCAAACCGACGTTACTCCGGTTCACACTTATCGAAATCGGGATCGGGACCGCTATCGGGATCGGGATCGGGTTTCGTAATTCAAAACATAATTCGATTGCGATCCCGATAGCGATTTCGATTTCGAATAGTCGCCGCGGATGACAGTTTACATTGCCCGAGGGATAAGATACGTAAAAGCCAATCCTACATTGAAATCTTCACTGGAAGTAGTTTTAAAGGAGCATCCATGCACACCATCGACCTCAGATCCGACACCCTGACGAAACCCTCCGCAGCCATGCGCAACGCCATGGCCAACGCTGAGGTGGGCGACGATGTCTTTGGCGAAGATCCAACCGTCAATCGCCTGGAAGCAGTGGCAGCGGAAAAAACCGGCAAGGAGGCCGCCCTTTTCGTATCCAGCGGCACCATGGCCAACCTGGTCAGCCTGTTGACGCATTGCAGCCGCGGAGACGAGGTCATCCTGGGCGATCAGGCCCATATTTTCTATTACGAACAGGGCGGTTGCGCGGCCCTGGGCGGAATCCATCCACGCACGGTCCCCAACTTGCCGGACGGCACCCTGGAGTTGGCTGCCGTGGAGGCGGCCATTCGGGCCGACAATGTCCATTTTCCGATTAGCCGGGTCATCGCGTTGGAAAATACACACAATCGTTGCCTGGGGACCCCGCTGCCCCCGGAATATATGGATCAGGTTAAAGTGCTCGCCGACCAACACGACCTGAAGATTCATGTGGACGGCGCCCGTATCTTCAATGCCGCGGCCGCGCTGGATGTCACCCCGGCCACCCTGCTGCAGCATGCCGATTCGGTCAGTTTCTGCCTGAGCAAAGGTCTGGGAGCTCCGGTCGGATCCCTGGTATGCGGCCGCCGGGAATTTATCGATCGGGCTCGGCGCAACCGCAAGGTGGTGGGCGGTGGCATGCGCCAGGCCGGCATCCTGGCCGCAGCCGGACTGGTGGCCCTGGAGAAAAATGTACCCAACTTGCCCACCGACCATGCCAATGCGCATAAACTGGCCCTCGGTCTGGCGGAATTGCCCGGCATCGAGCTGGACCCTTCCGGCGTGCGTACCAACATTGTCTATTTCAAGGTTAACCACCCGAAATTAAAAGCAGAAAACCTCTCTACCGCCCTTGGAGAAGCAGGGGTAAAGGCCCTTGCCCTCGGTCCGGAATTGTTGCGAGCAGTCACCCACTATCATATTACGGCTCAAGATATTGACCAAGCGTTGGTCATTTTTAAAAAAATTCTTCAAACAGCTTAATGTTTGGCTAAAAATGCCGATAAGGTTTTCAGGTGAGACTTGTCGGATACAGAACCTATCTCAAAAGGGGATTTTGGTTCAAAATCAAGGCGGCCGTGAGGAATGAACCGGAGGAATACATCAGGTATTTCGAGGATTCTTTCCGAGCGCCCAACACCGAGTTTGGGCCAAAAGGCTTTTTAGAGATGGGTTCTGATCATCTGAACTTAACTCGAGGGCAGCCGTAAGATGACCACTCCAAACATTAAAGCAGAAACGGTCGTAGCCGAACCCACGCCTCCGTCGACCCCTGCGGCCAGCCGCAAGCACGGGGAAATCGCCGCCCTGCTGGTGGAACAAGGCCTGCTGAAACAGGAACAACTGGTCTACGCCGCCCGGATACAGTCCAAACTGTCCAGCTCCAAACCGATTCTGGATGTGATCAAGGAACTCAAACTGATCACGGACGACCAGATTCGCGGTATAATCCGCTCGAATCTGGGCAAGATCCGTATCGGCGACCTGTTAATCGAGCTGGGTTTGATCACTGCGGATGACCTGCAAGTGGCCCTGTCGATCCAGAGGGATGAAACCCCGCGCAAGAAGCTCGGTGAAGTTCTGGTTGAACACAATTTCCTGGAAGAACAAAAGCTGATTGAAGTTCTTTCCCTGCAGATGGGATACCTGTATGTAGAGCCCGAATTCGTCCACATTGACCGCATCCTTTTTTCGAAAGGGAACCTGCAATCATATAAAGACCACAATTTCATCCCCATCCGGGTCGAAGAGGATGAGATCCTGATCGCCTTTGCCGACCCCCTGGACCACAATGACATCGACGAAGCCCGCAGGCTATTCGGACCCTATATCAATACCGCCATTGCCACCAAGCGCTCCATCCACCGTGCCCTAAAGAAAATAAAACCGGAACAGGACGACAAGCTTTTTAGCTACCAGAACGATTCGGCGGTTAAAGTGGTGAATGATATCATCCTGGCTGCTATAGATGCTTCAAACGTCAGCGACATTCACATTGAGCCCATGGCCGATCGCCTGCGGATCCGGTTTCGCAGGGATGGTGTCCTACTGCTGTACAAGGATTACACTCGCGAGATCATCCCCGGCCTTACCAGCCGCATGAAGGTCATGTGTGAAGCCGATATTACCGAAAAGCGGCGCCACCAGGGCGGACGTATTTTTTTTGAGCACGATGGCTACGAGATGGATCTGAGGGTCTCCATTTTCGTGACGGTGCACGGTGAAAAGATCGTTTTGCGCCTGTTGAATCGCAAAAACGAACTCTTGCAGGTCGAGGATGTGGGTATGTCGCCGCGGATGCTCGACCGGTTCCAGAGTGATGCCCTGGATTGCCCTAGCGGGGTCGTCATCGTGACTGGGCCGACCGGTTCGGGGAAAACCACGACCATTTACAGCTGCATCAACTATCTCAACAACCCGGAAACAAGCATCATTACCGCTGAAGAACCCGTCGAGTATGTCATCGATGGGATCGGGCAGTGCAGCATCAATCCCAAGATCAACATGACTTTCGATGAAACGCTCCGGCACATTGTCCGGCAGGATCCTGATGTCATCGTGATCGGGGAAATCCGCGATGAATATTCTGCCGGTGTAGCGGTGCAGGCTGCCTTGACCGGCCACAAGGTATTGACGACCTTCCATACAGAGGACAGCATCGGCGGCCTGGTCCGGCTGTTGAATATGGATATCGATGCCTTTTTGATTTCATCCACGGTCGTGTGCGTGGTGGCTCAGCGACTCATGCGTAAAGTCTGCCCGGACTGCGCTTCGATTTACCAGCCGACCCCCAGAGAGTACCTGATGATGGGTTTCGCGCCCAAGGATCTGGCCGGCGCTCAGTTCATGGTTGGTCGGGGCTGTCCACAATGCGACAACACCGGTTACCGCGGACGCATAGCCGTCTTTGAAATGTTGGTGCTTAATGAACCGGTACGCGACGCCATCCTGGAAAGAAAGACCAGTCACCAGATACGCCAGGTGAGTATTGAATCTACCGGACTGGTAACGCTCTTTGAAGACGGCATCTCCAAGGCAGCGGACGGTATCACCACAATCGAGGAATCGATCCGTTGCTTGCCTCGCCTGCAAAGACCACGTCCGCTTGCTGAAATTAACCATCTATTGGGAAAGTAAGCCATGAACCAGACCCGCTCGCTCATAGAACTGATAGAAGAGAAGCTGAACGACGACCGGACGGTTTTGCCGGTATTCGATAAAACCGGGTTTCAGATCCAGCAGGAGGTAGCCAAACCGGAACCGGATGTGAACCGAATTGAAAGACTGATCGCCGGTGACCAGGCGCTTACCAGCCAGGTCCTGAAAACCGCCAACTCGGCATTTTTCAAGGGACTCACCAAAGCCCCCACAGTCAAAGCCGCCATCGTCCGGCTGGGCACCGCCGAGATCTCGAATATCGTTCTGCTGGCCACCCAGCAGCGGCATTACACCGCCAAGGACCCGCGAATAAAAAAAATGATGCAGAAACTGTGGCGCCACGCGGTGGGCTGCGCCATCGGCGCCCAATGGGCCGCCCGCGAGTTCGGCTTTAAACACCTGGCCCGCGAGGCCTTTACGGCCGGGCTGCTCCATGACGTCGGCAAACTTCTGCTGTTTTCGGTCATCGATTTCATCCAACGGGAAGAGAAGGTCGCCATCCACTCCGATGAAACCCTCCTGACCGAAATCATGATGAATTTCCACACCCAGCACGGCCATATCCTGCTGAAGAATTGGAACCTGCCGGACACGTACTGCGTCATCGCCCGCGACCATCACCTGGCGGAGTTTGATCATAATAACTACCTGCTGATGATTGTTCGGCTGGTTAACCAGGCCTGCCACAAATTGGGGATCGGCCTTATTGAAGATCCGGATATTGTTTTGGCTGCAACGCCGGAAGCCGACCAACTGGGCATCTCCGAAGTCCCCCTGGCCATGCTGGAAATCAAGCTGGAGGATTCGCTGGGGCTGGCCACATAGCAAAACCCCTGCATCCCTTTAATCACTAATGGTGCAGGGGTTCTCTGCTATTCGCTGAAACGATTTTATCTTAACACTTAAAACTTAAGACTTAACACGGATCAATTCGATTTATCGATTTGATCAATGCTTAAAACTACGCTGGCCCGTATACACCATGGTTACGCCGGCAGCGTTGCAGGCTTCGATGGACTGATAGTCATTGGCACTGCCACCAGGCTGGATGACCGCACCGATGCCTTCATTGAGGCCGACATCCACACCGTCGCGGAACGGAAAAAACGCATCGCTGACCATGGCAGCGCCGATCAGGCCGCCTTTTTCCGCGGCCACCCGGGCATCGATCTCCGCTTTTTTATCCGCATCCGGGAGGTCGTTGTAAGGCGTCTGGTAGGCTTCGAAACAATAGCGGTCCGCCAGTTTGCGATAGGCTTTGTCACGGGCAATTTCGGCCACACCGACCCGGTCCTGTTCGCCGGTTCCGATGCCCACGGTCACCTGGTCTTTGACGTAGATCACCGAATTGGAGGTTACCCCGGCTTCCACGTACCAGCCGAAAAGCATGTCGTCGTACTGCTGGACCGTAGGTTCATTGGTGATGCGATACGTCGTGCCCTGGTAATCGCATTCGGCCAGTTTCAAATCTTCCTTGGAACGGGCCTGCGGGACAAACGACCACTGGGTAATGACCCCACCGTCGATCAGACTTTTAAACTCGACACAGCGCTGCCCCACAAATGATGCCAGGCGATCGATGTTGCCGATCTTCACGACCCGCAGGTTCTTCTTGCGTTCCAGGATGTCCATCACACCTTCTTCGAAATCCGGCGCCACCACCACCTCGGAATACTGGTTGCTGACCGCTTCCGCCGTGGCCCGATCGCAGGCGCGGTTCATGGTGATGCAGCCGCCGAAGGCCGCGACCCGGTCGGCCATGTTGGCCTTGAGATAGGCGTCCTCCAGCGAATCACTGCGCGCCACCCCGCAGGGATTGTTGTGTTTGACAATGACCACCGCCGGCCGGTCCGTCAGGTAACGCAGAATGTTCAAGGAGTTGTCCGCGTCGGTCAGGTTGGTTTTGCCGGGGTGCTTGCCGGACTGCAGCAGCTCGATATCCGAGGCCAGAAACTGCCCCGGCTGAATGGTTTCCACCTCGCCCAATACCAGGTTGCCGTTCACCATTTTATACAGCGCGGCTTCCTGCCCCGGGTTCTCGCCGTAGCGCAGGCCCTTCTCGACTGCATCGATCGTCCAGGTAACCTTCTCGTAGAACAATGTCTGGCGTTTGCCGTTTTCCACAAAGCTGACCTCCATTTCCGGCGGAAAATGGTCATCCATAATGGTGCGGTACATCTTCTTCAGATCTTCGGACATGGCGTTCTCCTTTAATTTTGTTATCAATAACCTGTTCGGAAAACCAAGTCAGAGATATTTATAAATATCGAGAAATCATTAATAAGTGCCTAAAGTGATCTAAAGTTTGAAGTGATCTAAAGTTGAGGAATTTTGCCTGTCAAATAAAACCAGTGGAGCGAAGCGACTCCAGAACTTTAGGCACTTTAGATCACTTTTTTCACTTCGAACTTATTGTTTTATAGACCAAGCCCCTTTCAAAGGTAACCCGAAGTCTGGCCCCTACTCTGGTGTCCCTTGCAAATCAGATCTGGTAACAGGGTTTGACGTCTTGAAAAGCGGTCTTCGCCAGATAATCCGCAATTGCACTGTCATAGGACGCGGTATGCGCGAAGGCTTGCCGGGCCAGGCGATAGCGCATGGCCAGGGACGTGCAGCCGTCGTTCTCACGGAGCTGGACCAGGATATTGGGGTACTCTTGCGGGTCGGTCACCGAGGCAACCCTGAGCAGGTTTTTGGCCGCGGCCCGGATCATGCACGGACCGCCGATATCAATGTTGCCCCGGGCCTGCTCCGGGGTGACACCCGCCTGGGAAATGGTCTCCTTGAAGGGGTAAAGATTCACCACCACCATGTCGATGGGAACTGCAGCCGTTCGCTGCAGGTCGGCCTGATGGGAATCGTTGTAGGTTTCCGTCAACAGCCCCAGGTAGATCTTGAAATCCAGGGTTTTGACCAGTCCGCCCTGGGTTTCCGGCTGACCGGTATACTCGGACACCTGGGTCAAATGCGCAGCGGCCGCCCCACCCAGAATCTCCTTGATTCGTCCGTAAGTTCCGCCGGTGGAAAAAAAGCGGACCTGTGGACTTATGTCGAGCAGGCCGGGAATGAATGCATCCAGACCGCTCTTGTCGGAAACACTGACCAGCACGTGCTGCAGCTTGACCAGATCATCGGTTCGATTCACAACGTTTATGCTCATAATGTATTTACCGGAAAGACCACTCCGGTAAACTTCCTCCTTTCAGTTGCGCGATTTTTGGTTACGGGCTTTTGTCTCGGGATCGGGTGCGGATGGGACGGGCACCGCTTGCTCGTTCTCTTCTTAGACCAGACCCTGCCCTTCCGTCAAGATGGTAGAAGCCACCTGAAAAACGCCTTTTGGCCCAATCTCGGCGTTGAGTGCTCATATTAAGTTCTCGAAATACTCGTTGTATTCCTCCGAATTAATATTCACACTCGCCTTGACCTTGAACCAAAATCCATTTTTCAGGTGGCTTCTATGTATAACACCAGGATTCAGAGGCGGTATTCCATAGAATTCCGACAAGTCACCGAAAACCCTTATTTATTTGACATCATTTTGAAAATTTACTATCTTTCGGTAGTTTTACTGGTACCCATCGGCTTCCCTGGAGACACATAATCCAGGATCACAACTGTCAACGCCAACTTGTCGAGTGAATGCTATGGCCAGTCAAGATCTGCATCTAAAAGCCCAAGAAACCCTGGTAGCCTTGAATGCCGCCATCAAGAATATCCGGCTCTATCCGCCGGCCAGCGCCATGGTCCAGAAATCGATTGAACGGGTACTGACGTTTTTAGAGGGCATTTTCGAATCCGAGGACGAGCTGGCTGTAGCCGAATCTGAAAAAAACCTGCTTATCTTCGGGACACCCCTGACCGAAAAAGAACTGCAGAAACCGCAAGTTGTTGCTTTTATTGCCACCCTCCTGGATTTCGGTATTAAAAGCCTGGCGCTGAAAAAGGGCGTCACGATCGAGGAACTCGAAGTCCTTTTTCGAACCTTGAGCCGCAAGGTGGAAGATGTTAATGCCGAAGGCGGTCTGCAGGCGGCCCTGGCCGGCAGCGATCTGCCGCATATCGTCCTGGACGAAAAGGTTTACATGGCCGTGGATGGGGATCAGCCCCTCATGGCCGACATGGGCATCGCCGGTGATGAAATCGGCAAATTCATCGCCAGCGGTCAGGCGGCCTCCGACCAGGAGATGGGTGAGTTAAAAGAGTTGGCCAAAGATCCGGCCTGGGTTGCCAATGTTTTTTCGACCGGCATCAAAGAGCTGCACAGTAAGGGTGAGGGAACCGCCGGCCCCGCAATGGCCGGCACCCTGCAGCACCTGGTAGAAACCTTTGAAGCGCTGACCGACAAGACCGGCCAGACGGCCATATCCCAGGAGGTGGCAGCCACCGTGGTCAACCAGGATGATGAGACGCTCATCCCGATCCTGGCCGAAGATTATGCCGGCAAACTGGGGAAAACCGTGTTCAGTCAGATCCTGGAACGGATGCCGGACGACCAGTTTGAGAGGATCGTACTGAAGCTCAAGGACCTCGCGACGACCGGCGACCAGACTGCCTCGCTGGCCTATCAAAACCTGCTCATCTCTGAAAAAGGCCAGCAACTGAATGCCGCCCTGCAAGCCCGCACCGCACCGGCGCCGGCTGATCAAAAACAGAAGCCGGCCCTATATAAGACCGAACTCAAAGACCTGGTCCAGGGGAACGCAGCCCCGCTAGACAATCCGGATTTTTTAACCAGTCTGCCTTCCACAGCCACCCAGCTGATAGAAAAAGGGAAACTGGAGACCGCCGAAACCATAGCCACGCGCCTTACCGCCGGCCTGGCCGACGCGGCCCCGGAATCCCGGTCGCACATATACCAGGCCATTAAAAGCATCAGTCAAAAACTCCCTCAGGATAAACGGGCGGCCCTGGTTGCCAAAACCATGGGAAAGCGCCTGCAGTGGGTAAAGGTTGAATCAACGCTGACACCGGAATACGAAGAAGCCTGCCAGGAGATTGTCCAGCAGGCCCTGAGCCTCATTGAAACCCGCCGGTTCGATCAGCTCAATGTTATTCTGGGCATCTTCAACGCCAAAGCTGCCGGTAAGCAGGCCGGCGATGAATCCATTCAACAGCATGCCCTGCAAATCCTGAAAACCGTCGGCAACGATCAGACCTGGGACCTTTTTTTGAACAAGTTTACCCTGCTTGAAGATAGCCTGCGGGAGGCGGCCATCCAGACCCAAGCCCTTCTGGGCATTGCCGCCCTGGACCGTCTGCTCGACACTCTGCAGAGCAGTGAAGAGATGTCGGACCGGGTACGATTGGTACGTGTCATTACGGAAATAGGCCGCCCCGCCGCCGGGGCTATCTGTAGGCATCTCGAACAGGGCGGGCCTTGGTACTACCTGCGCAACCTGGTGGCCCTGCTGGGTAAGATCGGTGGCCCGGAAGAGGTGGAGGTGTTACAGCCTCTTTTGGGACATAAAGATCTTCGTATTCAGCGCGAAGCCCTGAACAGCGTGTATAACATCGGAGGCGACCGCCGCGGTCCGATTCTGCTCAATGCTCTGCCGGCCGCCACCGACAAAGAGAAAGTCAGTCTGGTGGCCATGCTGGGAGCCCTTAAATTCGAAGATGCCGTGGCCCCGCTGGTTAAAATACTGGGCTCCAAGCCTTCGGCAGATGCGCGCACCCGGGCGCAGCTGTTTGAAAAGACGTGCGTTGCCCTGGGAAGAATTGGTGACGTCCGGGCCAAGCCGGAACTGGAAAAAATTGTTGCGGGCAAAGGCCCCTTGAAAAAGAGTTTCACCCCGACAGTCCAGGAAGCAGCCCAAAAAGCCTTGATCCTCATCGAAAAAGCGGCCACCCGCAAACCGGCGCCGGCGCCCAAAGCCAAAACCGCACCCCAAGCTGAGCCGGCCCCGACACCCCCGGTAG
>Ga0056121_1000091_pt1 | contig 43716 bp, 42 predicted proteins | sample WorMetHEROISLAND_FD_83872 | JGI IMG/M metagenome (GOLD analysis project Ga0056121, IMG submission 83872) | Marine gutless worms symbiont microbial communities from Max Planck institute for Marine Microbiology, Germany - Olavius sp. 1 HERON ISLAND ...
AACAGTTTTGGGTTCGGGGGAACGAATGCCGTTCTCATCATGGGGCAGGTGGAATAGATCCGGCGGTTCCCGGAGCAGAGCCCGCCATGCAGCGCTAAATCCAGTTGACCGGCAATTGCCGGTGGCCTACCTTCCGATTGTCAAACCCACAACCCCGCGAGGCATTTCCGCCCCGGTTTCACCTGCGTTGGCAGAAGGCCGGTGGGGGGACCCTATTTGACCGCCAAACGGCCTAACCTGAACCTTTGAACCGTTGGTTTGAGGAGCGACCCAACTTTTTCCTTGTCGTTCGACCAATCACAAGATATGATACCGAGCCAACCAAAACTGTTCCGGTGAACACAATATATGGAAGGAGACAGCGCATGGCTGGCAGCAAAAAAGACCCGGTTATCATCGGTTGTGATCATGCGGCTTACCCGATGAAAGAGACCGTGAAGGCGTTTTTGACCGAAGCCGGGATTGAGGTCTCCGACGTCGGGACCCACAGCGAAGATTCCGTGGATTATCCGGACTTTGGGGCCGATGTGGCCGGCGGCGTGTCCCGGGGGGAATACCCCCGCGGCATCCTTTTGTGCGGATCAGGCATCGGGATGTCCATAGTGGCCAATCGTTTTCCCGGCGTACGCGCGGCTTTGTGCAATGACCTGTTTTCGGCGATTATGTGCCGCAAACATAACGATGCCAATATCCTGGTGCTTGGCGGTCGGGTGATCGGCGAAACCCTGGCTATTGAGATCTTGAAAGCCTGGCTGGGAACGGATTTCGAAGGAGGGCGTCACCAGTCCCGTCTGGACAAGTTTGGCAAGCTTGAAGATATGCAGTCGTGAGGAGTACCCGATGAGTATGCGCGAGATAGAGAACGTTGACCCCGAGATTGCCGAGGTTATCCGGGATGAATTTGATCGGCAGAGCGGCACCCTGGAGTTGATCGCCTCGGAAAATGTAGCCAGTCCGGCGGTCATGGCCACCCAGGGCAGCGTCCTGACCAATAAATATGCGGAAGGGTACCCGGACAAACGGTACTACGGCGGGTGTGAAAATGTGGACGTGGCCGAGAATCTGGCCGTTGAGCGGGCCCAGGAACTCTTTCGGGCCGACTATGTCAACGTGCAACCGCATTCCGGGTCGCAGGCCAATATGGCGGTCTACTTCGCCCTGTTGGAGCCTGGCGACACCGTCCTGGGCATGGACCTGGCCCACGGTGGGCATTTGACCCACGGCAGCCCGGCCAGTTTCTCCGGCCGCCTCTTCAACTTCGTGCACTACGGCGTGGGCCCAGACACCGGCACCATCGATTACGACCGGGTCCGGCAGCTGGCCAAAGAGCACCAGCCGAAAATGGTCGTCGCCGGTGCCAGCGCATATCCACGGGTAATCGATTTTGAATCTCTGGCCGAGATCGCCGGTTCAGTGGGGGCATTGTTCATGGTGGATATGGCCCACATTGCCGGCCTGGTGGCGGCCGATGTGCATCCTTCGCCGGTGCCCTTTGCCGACGTGGTGACATCCACCACCCATAAGACGCTGCGTGGCCCCCGCGGCGGGCTGATTCTGGCCAAATCCGCCCACGGCGCCGCTATCAGTAAGCAGGTATTTCCCGGTATCCAGGGCGGCCCATTGATGCACGTCATTGCGGCCAAGGCAGTGGCTTTTCGAGAAGCGCTGTCCGATACATTTCGGGCCTACCAGCGTGACATCGTGACCAATGCCGCCGCCCTGGCCGCAGGGTTGTTGGCCGGCGGTGTCGATCTGATTTCGGGCGGGACCGACAACCACATGATGCTGGCCGACCTGACCAACTTGAATTTTACCGGCAAGGATGCCGAGGCCTTGCTTGGCAGGGCCGGGATAACCGTGAACAAGAACGCCATTCCGTTTGAAACCCGCAGTCCTTTCGTCACCAGCGGCATTCGCCTGGGAACCCCGGCGATAACCAGCCGGGGGATGCAGGCAGACGAGATGCGCACCATCGCCGGCCTGATTGCCGATGTTTTAAAAGCGCCGGATGATGAAGACCGCGTAACCAGTGCCCGCGAACAGGTAAAAGCCCTGTGTCGGGAGTTTCCATTGTACGGGGAGGATCCGCAGTAATGAATGATCCGTCTGATCGTCCTTCCTGGGACGCCTATTTTATGGATATCACCAGCCTGGTTGCCAAGCGTTCAACCTGCACCCGCCGGGGCGTGGGCGCGATCCTGGTAAAAAACAAGCAGATCCTGGCCAGTGGCTACAACGGGGCGCCGACCCGGGTCAAACATTGTGCCGAGACCGGCTGCCTTCGCGAGCAGCTCAAGGTGCCGTCCGGCGAACGGCACGAACTCTGCCGGGGCATCCACGCCGAACAAAATGCCATCATTCAAGCCGCGTTGCACGGGGTGACTATCAAGGGCGCGGTCCTATACTGCACCAATCTACCCTGTTCCATTTGTGCCAAAATGATCATCAATGCAGGCATTACCCAAATTGTCTATCTCTCCGGCTATGCCGATGCGATGTCGGAAGAGATGCTGAAAGAAGCCGGTGTGGACCTCATAAAGTTTAATCCAGCGAGCGAGGGGGATAAAGATGAAATGTCCGTTTTGCAGTGAGATTGACAACAAGGTGATTGACTCCCGGTTGAGCAAGGATGGCAATGTGATCAGAAGACGCCGCGAGTGCATCGTCTGTACCCGGCGCTTCACCACCTATGAGCACATTGAAGAAGTGCCCATCATGATCATCAAAAAGGATGGCCGCCGCGAAGTTTTCAACCGCGAAAAAGTTGCTGCGGGTATAAAGCGGGCCTGTGAGAAACTCGACATCAGCATGAACATCATCGAGGAGTTTCTCGATGACCTCGAGCGGGATCTAAAGGAGACCGGTGAAAAGGAGATCCCCTCCCACGACATCGGTGAGAAGGTTATGGGTAAACTGCATAATCTCAATGATATTGCGTATGTAAGGCTTGCCTCGGTGTATCGTGAATTCAAGGATGTCAATGATTTTGTGTCGGAGCTGCGCAGTTTGCTGAGCAGCCATAAAACCTGACGCGGCCCCTGCACCGGCTCCGCAAATCAAATCATCTCCCACCAAACCGGCTTCCGCTAAAATGAGCCTGCGACCGGAGGCGGCCAGCCCGACCTCCGGTGCCGCCCGCCATTTGAAACCCTGCATTGCAAACTGCCGTAAAACACGATAGAGAGCAGGCAGCTATAGTTTGAACCCGGCAGTGATAGTTGGGTTTGATTGCTCTGGCTACGCTGCAATAACATATACAAGTGCCTAAAGTGAGCTAAAGTTTTAAGTGATCTAAAATTACGGTATTTTGCCTATTTGATCAAACACTGGAGCGTAGCGACTCATTAACTTTAGGCACTTTAGATGACGCGAAGCTAATGCCTAACGTGGTGCATTTAAGACACTTTACACTTAATGCTACCAAGCCTACGCTTCCGGGGCATCTTACAGATGGCTTCCCATTAAACATGAGTTGCTGCGAAAACTGATTAGCGAGGCCTGATGGATCACCAGTACTATATGCGCCGAGCCCTCGATTTGGCCCGCCGGGCAGAGGGGTTTACCTCCCCCAACCCCATGGTGGGAGCGGTCGTGGTCAAAGACGGGCGGATCGTGGGTGAAGGCTACCATCAGGCGGCCGGGTTGCCGCACGCCGAAGTCAATGCGCTCGATGATGCCGGTGAGGAAGCCGGCGGCGCAATCCTGTATGTTACCCTGGAACCTTGCAACCATACCGGGCGGACGCCCCCTTGTACCGCGCAGATCGTCCGCGCCGGCATCCGCGCGGTCGTGTCGGCCATGGATGACCCCAACCCCCAGGTGGCCGGCGGTGGCCATGCCGTGCTTGAAGCGCAGGGCCTCCGGGTCCATCGCAAGGTGTGTGAGCCCGAGGCCCGGCGCCTGAACGAGGCGTTTGTCAAACATGTCTGCACCGGGCATCCGTTCGTGACGCTCAAGTGCGCCGCGACGTTGGACGGCCGGATTGCAACCCGCACCGGTGATGCCCGTTGGGTGACCGGTCCGGCAGCGCGCCTGCAGGTGCACCGTGTCCGCCACGCGGTGGATGGTATCATGGTCGGGATCAACACGGTGCAGACAGATGATCCGAGCCTGACCACCAGGCTGCCGGCTGATGTGCAACCCAGTCCCCGTGACCCGGTGCGGATCATCCTGGACAGCCGCCTGTCAATATCAGAAAATGCAGGCATATTGCGGCTTGACTCCGAGGCGGTAACCCTTATTATATGTGCGGACAGCGCACCGGCCGCTGCGCGGGCACGGATTGAAGGGCCCGGGATCGAAGTGGTACCCATGTCGACCGGCCGTGACGGTCGCATCGATCTGGTGGCGCTCATGCAGTACTTAGGTGAGCGGGACATCACCAGCCTGCTGATCGAGGGCGGCAGCCGGGTCATTGCCGCCGCGTTTGCCGCCGGCATTGTTGACAAAGCCATGTTCTTCTACGCTCCGAAGATCCTGGGCGGGGATGACGGCGTGCCGATCTGTGCGGGACCGAGCCGCGACAGTATGGCGGACAGTATCCGCCTGACCGATGTAAGAACCCAGCGGTTTGAAAACGACCTGCTGGTCGAAGGGTATGTACACTATCCCGATTGACAGTTTGGAAACCATTATCAAATGGTGAACAGGAGCATATGTTTACCGGCATCATTGAAGGATTGGGAACTGTGTCGCAGATGCGACCGGTGGACGGCGGCAGCCGCCTGACGGTTACGGCGGATTTTTCCCTTGCAGGTACCGGGATCGGGGACAGTATCGCCGTAAACGGGGCCTGCCTGACGGCAGTCAGTCTGCAAGGACCTCGTTTTACCGTGGACGTGTCTCCCGAGACCCTGTCCAAGACGACGTTTAAAGCGGTCAAAATCGGCGACCGGGTGAACCTGGAGCGGGCGCTCCGGCTGTCCGACCGCCTGGATGGCCATCTGGTGTCGGGTCATATCGACGGCCTGGGGACCATCACAGGCAAAAAACACGAGGGCAACGCCATCGTGGTAACGTTCGCCGTTTCCGAGGACCTTTCCCGGTACATGATTCCCAAAGGGTCAGTTGCCGTAGACGGCATCAGTCTGACGATCAACAGCTGTGATAAACATAGTTTCAGTGTCAGCGTCATCCCGCACACGGCCAAATGGACCACCATTGGCCTGAAGGATGCCGGAGCGGCGGTCAACATTGAGACTGATATGCTGGGCAAATATATAGAAAAATTTATGAATGGGAAGAAAGATGAGCGCTGGGAAACGCAGGATTCAGAACCGCTGGACATGCAATTTCTGGCCAAGACAGGCTTTCTATAATCAGATTGCAGTAAAGAGCATGCGGTCGCCGATCAACTCTCCGGCGGCCCGGGAGCGTAAATAGGACCATGCCCAAGATTTCGATTGAACAGGCAATTGAAGATATTCGCTTAGGCAGAATGGTCATCCTGGTGGATGACGAAGACCGTGAAAATGAAGGCGACCTAACCATGGCGGCCGAGTGCGTGACACCCGAGGCCATTAATTTCATGGCCAAGCACGGCCGCGGCCTGATCTGCCTGTCGCTGACCGGCGAGAAAGCCGATGAACTGAATCTGCCGATGATGGTGAACAAAAACACCTCGCCGTTCGAGACCGGCTTTACGGTATCCATCGAAGCCAAGCGGGGGGTCACCACCGGCATTTCCGCTGCTGACCGGGCGACCACGATATTGACCGCGGTGGCCCCGGATGCCCGCGCCGAAGACCTGGTGAGCCCGGGTCACATCTTCCCCCTGCGCGCCCGGGACGGCGGGGTGATGGTGCGCGTGGGACAGACCGAGGGCTCGGTCGACCTGGCCCGTTTGGCCGGCCTGGCCCCGTCTGGAGTCATTTGCGAAATCATGGACGACGATGGGACCATGGCCCGGATGCCGGCCCTGGAGACGTTCAGCCAGGAGCACGGCATCGGCATCTGCACCATTGCCGATCTGGTGGCCTATCGAACCCGCACTGAATCTTTCGTGACCCGCGCGGCTGAAACCGAGATTCCGACGGCTCACGGCGGAAACTTCCGCATTGCGGCCTATGAAAACATGATCGACAACCTGACGCACATCGCACTGGTCAAAGGCGAAATCGATCCGGACCAGCCAACCCTCGTGCGGGTGCATTCCGAATGCATGACCGGCGATATCTTCGGTTCCATGAAATGCGATTGCGGCGACCAGCTGCACAACGCCATGGAGATGATCGCCGAGGAAGGGGTGGGGGTTGTGTTGTACCTGCGCCAGGAGGGCCGGGGAATCGGTCTGGTAAACAAGCTCAAAGCTTATGCCCTCCAACTCGACAAGGGGCTCGACACCGTGGAGGCCAACCAGGCGCTGGGTTTCAAGGATGATATGCGGGATTACGGGATCGGGGCCCAGATCCTGGTGGATCTGGGGGTGCGTAAAATGCGCCTTTTAACCAACAATCCCAAAAAGATGGTGGGGCTGGAAGGGTACGGCCTGAGTGTGGTAGAGCAGATTAAGATCGAAGTTCCGGCCAATGAACACAATGAATGCTATCTCGAGTGCAAGAAGTTGAAAATGGGTCACATGCTGGACATGGCTCGTTAAGAGGGAGGAAAGGCAATGCCGAATCTAATTGAAGGAAGACTGCTGGGTGAGGGAAAGAAGTTCGCGCTGATTACCAGCCGGTTCAATGATTTCATAACCGACAAGCTGGTAGGTGGTGCCCTGGATGCGCTGGTGCGCAGTGGGGTGGACGATGACGATATCGATCTTTTAAAAGTACCCGGTGCCTTTGAAATCCCCCTGGTAGCCAAGAAGGCGGTGGCAACTGAAAAATACGATGCTATCATCTGCCTGGGTGCCGTTATCCGCGGTTCCACATCCCACTATGATTACGTGTGTGCGGAAGCCAGCAAGGGCATTGCGCAGGTATCGCTGGATTCCGGGACACCGGTTATCTTCGGCATCATCACAACGGACACCATCGAGCAAGCCATTGAGCGGGCCGGGACCAAAGCCGGCAACAAAGGCTGGAGTGCCGCAGTTTCCGCTGTGGAAATGGCCAACTTGATGGATACCCTGAACCGGGCATAGCGTTTCATGGGGATTCGTCGTAGAGCACGAGAGCTTGCCATGCAAGCTCTTTTTTATATTGATTCGCGGCAGTGCGAACTGGCAGAGGGACTGGACCTGTTTTGCCAAAGCTGCCTGCCGCCCAAGAAAGCCCGGCCCTTTTTCCTCAAACTGGTTAGTGGGGTCGGCGCCGGGCGACCGGAGATCGACGCGCTGATCGAACGGTTTTCCAGTAACTGGAAAGTCAGCCGGATGTCCGGGGTTGATCGCAATATCCTCCGGATTGCGGTATACGAGCTGCTCTGCTGTCCCGACATTCCCACCCGGGTCACCCTCAACGAGGCCATCGATATCGGCAAGCGCTTTGGGGCGGAAGAATCCGGGGCCTTTATCAATGGGATCCTGGACAGTATTCACCAGGCCGTAGAGAAAGAGGGACTCAGTCTCGTCATAGACATACCGGAAATCTCCATCGACTGGGGTACCCGGCCCGCAGCCGGGGCCCGGGCACCCCAAAAGCAGGCGCCGCTGGTCCGGTTCGAACAGGTAAAAGGTAAAAAAGGGGTCGTTAAACGTAAAGGGCCCCGTTTCTCATCGGACGAACATCGCTAGACCCACTTTCAAAAGGAGTAGACATTGATTCTCAAGTCCATGGCCCTGGGCCCGATTATGGCAAATTGTTATGTGCTAGGCTGTGAAAATACCCGCGAAGCGGCGGTCATCGATCCCGGTGAAGAAGCTGAGCGGATCCTGGACGCATTGAATGAAGAAGGCCTCACCCTCAAGCTCATCTTGAATACCCATGGGCATTTTGATCATGTGGGGGCCAATCGCGAGCTGAAGATGGCGGTACCCGGCGCCCAGTTGATGATCCATGGCGACGACGCACCGATGCTGGGTCAACTGGCCCATTCCGCCCGTATGTTCGGCATGCAGGCCGAAAATTCACCGGACCCGGATCGTTTGCTGCAGGACAAGGAGGCAGTCTCGTTCGGGGATGTCAAACTGGACGTCGTGCACGTGCCCGGACATTCGCCGGGCGGGGTAGCGTTTGTTTCCGATGCGGGCATTTTCGTGGGCGACACCCTGTTTGCCGGATCCATCGGTCGCACCGATCTACCCGGTGGTAATTTCGATACGCTGATCGCCAGTATTCAAAACAAGCTTTTTCAATACGATGACGATACCCCGGTTTACCCGGGTCATATGGGCCCGACGACCATCGGGCAGGAGAAGCGGTTTAATCCCTTCTGTGCCATCCGCTAGCCTCTGTTGCAAAATGGCCTTTTGGCCCAATCTACCAGAGGCGGACAAATCTCGGCGTTGGGCCACTAAGTTTGCACCTGTGGCCGGTATTAAACCGGACGGTGCGAACTTAAGCGCGATACGCGAAATAGCCCAACCTGGCTCACCCAACCCGGAGGCGGCCAGGTTAGTACCTTCCAATCTTCACACCCTATTTGGCAGTTGAGGCACTACTCCTCCCCCTTGACGGGGGAGGCCGGGTGGGGGTGCGGTCCGCAATTGGCTAAAGATGCCCTGATTGGCCAGCTTTCCGGGGAGACCACCCTCCCCTAGCCCCTCCCATCAAGGGAGGGTAGTACTATTGCGGCATAACCAGCCGCTGTCGTCTTATAATCCCTGCGCAATTTTCAAATAAGGTGTATGGCGAGTGTCTGCCGCAGAGTGAGACTGCGGGCTCCCGCAAAATTAGGCCCCCGCACTGCCGGCCGGGTCAGGAATGCGCTCGTACTCGATGCCGTGGCGCTTGAGGATGTCGTAGTAAAAATAGATCTGGCGAACATACTTGATGGGTTCGGTTCCCCGGCAGTAGCCGTAACGCGCCTTTTTATAATATTTGCGATAGCGCAGCAGGGGCAGGGTCTGTTCCAGCGATGCCCAGCGGTTCGGATCCAGATTGAACTGCCGGGCCAGGTCCCGGGCGTCCCACAGATGACCCTGCCCCACGTTGTAAGCGGCCAGGGCGATGAACATGCGATCCGGTTCCGGCGCGTTGCTGAAAAAATCATAGAGCATTTTCAGGTGCAGCACACCGGCCTGGATGTTCTGCAGCGGATCCAGAATATCGGTCACCCCGAGACTCTTTGCGGTTTGGCGGGTCAACTGCATCAAGCCGTAGGCCCCGGCATGGCTGCGGGCGGCCGGGTTGAAATGGGACTCCTGGTACATCTGGGCAGCGATCAGGCGCCAGTCAAAATAATTCAGCAGCGCGGCCTCCTCGATAATGGCCTGGTAAATGGGCAGGCGAGTACGCAGCCGCCGGTGGTAGGCGCGCACGTCCACGTAGTCGAACATCTCAAGGTTGGAAAAATAGCGATCGTAAATCTCTGCATATTTCCCGTTTCCCTTGATCTGTTTGAAAAACCGGTTGATGCGCCGGCGCAGCTTGGCGGCGCTTTTGTGAACCGCCCAGCCGATCGCCTGGGGTTCGCTGACGGGTGAAACCACCCGGGCACCCGGGTAATAACGGCGGTTCAACAGGGCAATGTGTTCATCGGCCAGGGTTATGCCGATATCCCCCGTGGCGACCTGCCGGATCAGTTCCTCGGTGGGAACATCCACGTGCAGCCTGATGTTGACGACGAGACCGGCGGCCCGCATTTCTTCTAAGCGTTCCTGGTAGGAGGTGCCCCGGCGCACGTGTACCGTCCTGCCCTCCAGATCGTCGGGACCGCGTATATCCGGATGGTATCGATTGGTGATGATCTGCTGGCGTGTGGTCAGGTAACCGTCGGAAAAAGCCACCTGGCGGACGCGTTTGGGGGTAATGGTCAGGTCCGCCGCGATCATATCGGCCTCACCGGTCCGAATATCCGGGATCATGCCCTCCCAGTGTTCGGCTACCTTCAGGTCCAGGTGGACACCCAGGTGGTCGGCAAAGGCCTTGGCCAGATCGTATTCAAAGCCCATGGGTTGACCGCGGTACAGGTAGTAAGAGTTGGCGTTGTTACGAGTTAGGACAGTAATTTTGCCGGTACGCAGAATTCTGTCCAGTGCCGTTTCCGGAGGCGGTTCAGGCGTGAACAGGTAGACGTACAGGCCGCACACGGTGAGAAATCCGATTACCACCACCAGCCGGAAAATGATCGGCAGATATCCTGTGGGCCCGGTTGTTTGGTTCGGCTGCGACAACCTGCATTTCCTCCGGTGGTTGTTGGAAAGATAATAATAACATCAATATCATGAACATAAGTCAAGCCGGTTCAAACACAATGCCGCCGAGGGGTCAATTTCCCTTGAACTCGGGCAGGGCCTTTGTTAGAACCGACTAAAAAGAAAAATCCGATACCATCCACATTTGGCGGTGTTATTGCCTCATTCCCGAAATATGCTTATATATGCCTGTGGTGCAGAACCCCGCTGACGGGTTCAACGGCATCCTGCGCAGGCGGGAGGCCACTGTGCCGGATTCATTGTAATTCAAATAGGATAGAGAGGCCGTGCAGATCAAATGCCGTTTAGTATAAAAAGAAGAGCGACCCGGCAGATCAAGGTGGGATCCGTCCCGGTGGGGGGCGGCGCCCCCATTGCCGTGCAGTCGATGACCAACACCTATACCCAGGACGTGGCCGCCACGGTAGCCCAGATCAACCAACTGTCTGCCGCCGGCTGTGAGATAATCCGGGTGGCGGTGCCGGACGAAGAGGCTGCGGCGGCTATTGCCAAAATCAAGCCGGCCATCGATATACCCCTGATCGCGGATATCCATTTTGATTACCGGCTGGCAATTGCCGCTGCCCGGGCGGGGGCTGACGGTTTACGGATCAACCCGGGCAACATCGGCAGCGACAAAAACGTCCGGGCGGTGGTTGACTGTGCCCGGGATCTGGGGCTGGCCATCCGCGTCGGCGTGAATTCCGGCTCGCTCGAAAAAGACCTGCTGGATAAATACGGTGGCCGGGCCACGGCCGAAGCCATGGTGGCCAGCGCCTTGCGGCACATCGAACATCTGCGGTCCCTTGATTTTCATGAATTGAAGATCTCGCTGAAAGCTTCGGACGTTTACCGCACCGTGGCCGCCTATCGCCATCTGGCCGTTCGGACCGATCTGCCGCTGCATGTAGGGGTTACCGAGGCCGGCGGGCTGTATGCCGGGATCGTCAAATCGGCGGTCGGCATCGGCATGCTGCTGGCCGAGGGGATTGGTGATACCCTGCGGGTCTCCCTGACCCGGGATCCGGTCGAGGAGCTAAAAGTCGGTTATGAAATCTTGCGCTCATTGGATATCCGCAGCCGGGGGCCGGAGATCATCTCATGCCCGACCTGCGGCCGTTGCAAGATCGACCTGTTCAACATAGCCGAGCAAGTGGAAGCAGCCCTGTTTACCTCCCAGGCCGATTTGAAAGTCGCCATCATGGGCTGCGTGGTCAATGGCCCCGGGGAAGCCCGGGAGGCCGACATCGGCATTGCCGGCGGGGACGGGACCGGCGTTTTGTTCCGCCAGGGCAAAGTCGTTAAAAAGTTCGATCAGGACGACCTGGTTCCGGTGCTGCTCGACGAAGTTGAGAAACACGAGAAAGATAAATTGAAAACGTGACACCATAGAAGCTATCTCAAAACACGGATTTTGGCCAACGCAGAGATTGGACCCATCCGTCGTCGCCTACCGGCTATGCCGGACATGAAGACTTTTTGGAGGTAGCTTCTGGATTGAGAGGAGATTATGGGAAGTAAGCAGGCCAAGACAGCAATCACCCCCACCCGGTCCGAAGACTATCCGGAATGGTACCAGCAGGTCGTCAAGGCTTCGGACCTGGCTGAGCCGTCGCCGGTCCGCGGCTGCATGGTCATCAAGCCCTGGGGCTATGCGATCTGGGAAAACATCATGCGCGACATGGATGCCATGTTCAAGGAGACCGGGGTAAGAAATGCCTATTTTCCACTCTTTATTCCCCTGAACTATCTTGAGAAAGAGGCCGAGCACGTGGAAGGCTTTGCCACGGAATGTGCGGTTGTGACCCATCACCGCCTGGAAAAAGGGGATGCAGGTGGCCTGGTGCCCGCCGGGGAACTGGGTGAACCACTGGTCGTCAGGCCCACATCGGAAACCATCATCGGCGAGTCTTTTTCCAAGTGGGTCAGCAGCTACCGGGACCTGCCCATCCTGATTAACCAGTGGGCCAACGTGGTGCGCTGGGAGATGCGCACCCGCATCTTTTTAAGGACCAGCGAGTTTCTCTGGCAGGAGGGGCACACCGCCCATGCCACTGCCGCAGAGGCCATCGAACGCACCGCGCAAATGCTGGATGTGTATGCCCGGTTCGTGGAGGAGTGTCTGGCCATCCCGGTCATCAAAGGGCGCAAGACTGCCCGTGAACGGTTCCCGGGCGCGGTCGACACGCAGTGCATCGAAGCGATGATGCAGGACCGCAAGGCCTTGCAGGCCGGGACCTCCCATTTTCTCGGACAGAATTTTGCCCAGGCGTCGGGGATCAAATTTCAGTCGGCCCAGGAGAAGGAAGAGTTTGCCTGGACGACTTCGTGGGGTACCTCCACCCGGATGATTGGCGGCATGATCATGACTCATAGCGATGATGACGGTCTGGTGCTGCCGCCGCGCATCGCCTCGTCCCATGTGGTCCTCATCCCGATTGTCCGGAAAGAGAAAGACCGCCAGACGGTGATGGACTATGTCAATCGCCTGGCAGCCGATCTGAAAGGTCAAACATATCACGGACGCTCCGTGCAGGTCGAGATTGACGACCGTGATATCGGCGGCGGTAAAAGCTGGGACTGGATTAAAAAGGGCATCCCAATCCGGGCAGAGATCGGCCCGCGCGATATAGCCGCGGATTCTGTATTCGTTGGCCGTCGGGATAAATCTCACCGGGACAAGGCGGGCATCAAACGCGATGAGTTCGTCGCTTCGATTGGGTCGGTGCTGGACGACATCCAGCAGACACTCTATGACCGGGCGCTGGCCTACCGTCAGGCGTATACCTTGGAAATCGACGACAAACAGGCGTTTTACGACTTTTACACAGCAGCGAACCCAGACAAACCCGAGATCCACGGCGGCTTCGCCCTGGCGTATTGGTGTGGCGGCGATGCGTGCGAAGAACGCATCAAGGAAGACCTGAAAGTGACCATCCGCTGCATCCCGTTTGAAAAAATGGGTTCGGACGCGGGTGGCGGTTGTATTTGCTGTGGAGAGCCTTCAGAAGAAAGGGTCGTATTTGCAAAATCATATTAGAACCCATTTCTAAAAAATCTTATGGCCCAAACTCGACGTTGGATGCAAATATCAAATCCTCGAATTACTATCAGTATTCCTCCGGTTTGATATTCGCAGCCGCCATGATATTGGACCAAAATCCAATTTTAGAAATTGGTTCTCTCGATAACAGGTGAACAACGACTATCGATTGGAATTTCCTCTTCAGATTAGCCTGCCTTCCCCTGGCGGCAGGGATTGAGGTTGGGGAAACACCATAGAAACACCTCCAGCTTTGCTGGAGAAGGAACATATGATTCGGATCGGCGACATCATTGATAAAATTTCCGCCTACAACCCCGAGGCGGACCTTGGGGTGGTCAACCAGGCCTACGTCTATTCGGCCCGGGTGCATGACGGGCAGGTACGCCTGTCCGGTGAACCCTACCTGTCGCACCCATTGGAAGTGGCCGGAATCCTCGCTGAAATGAAACTCGATACCGTCAGTGTCGTTTCCGGCTTGCTGCACGATGTGATCGAGGATACTCACGCAACGGCTCAGGAGGTGAAAGATATTTTTGGCCCGGAAGTTGAACACATCGTGTCCGGGGTGACCAAGCTCAGCGTGTTGCCGTTCGAAAACGCCCGGGCCCGTCAGGCGGAAAGTATCCGCAAAATGCTGCTGGCCATGGCGGATGACATCCGGGTGATTCTCATTAAACTGGCCGACCGGCTGCACAATATGCGCACCTTGGAATTTCACGACAATAAAACCCAGGCTAAAATTGCCCGGGAGACGATGGATATCTTTGCTCCGATTGCCTCGCGGCTGGGTATCTATTGGATCAAACACGAACTGGAGGACAATTCCTTCAAATACCTGTACCCGGACGATTACAACCGGATCAGTACCCTGGTCAGCAAGGGGTTGGCCGGGCGCGAGGAGTATATCCAGACTGTTCGCCAGATCATTGTCCAGAAATTGGCCGAAGCCGGCCTGCGGGGCAAGGTGCTCGGACGACATAAGAAAGTCTACAGTGTTTATCACAAAATGCAGACCCAGAACCTGCCTTTCGAAGAGATTTATGACATTATCGCGTTTCGGATCATTCTGGATACGGTACCGCAGTGCTACGAGGTGCTGGGCCTGATCCACGCTCTCTGGAAGCCCATTGACGTCAAGTTCAAGGACTACATCGCCAGGCCCAAACCCAACATGTATCAGTCCCTGCACACGACGGTGATCGGTCCCCGAGGAGCGCGGGTCGAAATCCAGATCCGGACCTACGAAATGGATAACGTGGCCAAATCAGGCATTGCCGCGCACTGGAGTTACAAGGAGGGCAATCAGGTCGAAGATAAAGTGCGCAACACTTTTGCCTGGATCCAGAACATCGTGGAGAACCAGGAGCACACCCAGGACCCCAACGAGTTTCTGGAGAACGTTCGCATCGACCTGTTCCCCGATGAAGTTTATGTTTTTACGCCCACCGGCGAGGTAAAGACCTTGCCCAAGGGCGCCACCCCGGTCGATTTCGCCTACCTGATTCACACCGAGGTTGGCAATCAGTGTGTCGGCGGCAAGGTGAACGGCCGCCTGGTGCCCCTGCAGTATGCCCTGCAGACCGGCGACATCGTAGAGGTGGTAACCCAGAAAAACCATCACCCCAGCAAGGACTGGCTGAACTTCGTCAAGACGGTCAAGGCCAAATCAAAAATTCGGCAATGGGTCAAGATTCAGGAAAAAGAACGCAGCCTGAGCCTGGGTCGGGAGATGTGCGATAAAGCATTTCGCAAGCACAAACTGAATTTCAACGCCCAGGTCAAGTCGGATGAGATGGCCGCGGCAGTCGAATACTTTGGTTTCAAAACCCTGGATGACCTGATTGCCAGTGTCGGCTACGGCAAGATTACCCCGTTGCAGATCATCCGGCGCCTCGAACCGAAGACGGACGACGCGGAAGGTCGCGAATCCATTTTGAACAAATTGATGGGGCGGGTGCGTAAGAAGAAGCCGAAAACCGGCGTGGTGGTAAAAGGGGTGGACGACATCCTGATTAAATTTGGAAAATGCTGCCAGCCGGTTCCCGGTGATAACATTACCGGCTATATCACCCGCGGTTTCGGGGTGACGGTCCATCGGGCCAACTGTGTGAATGCACTCAAGATGAGCCCGGAACGCCGCATTGATGTAGAGTGGAACATGGAAGCATCCGAAACGTTTCCGGCTGATTTTCAGGTGACATCATATGACCGGGTGGGATTATTGGCGGATATCGTTGGCTGCATCACGAAAAACGAGGCCAACATCCTCAGCGCCAACACCAAAACCGGGAATGACAAGCACGTGGAAAGCAGCTTTTCGGTTGGCGTCAGGAGCACGGCCCATCTAAGGCGGATACTGGCTTCAATCAGAAAGGTCAAGAATGTTCAGGATGTAAAGCGCGTCGGTTAGAAAAATCCAGCTCAAAAAAGTGTTTTACGCCAATCTCCAGCCTACGCTTGAGGTACGGGCGGTCAACTTCGTTGACTGCTCGGCTCAAGTCCTCGAAATACTAAAGTATTTTTCCGGGGTGCGACAAAAGTGAAGGCTTGAATGGCGGGAAGTCCCGCAACGCGGGTCACGTCGTCGCCGCCGCACCTTGAACCAAAATACGCTTTTTGAGATGGCTTTTAAAACCAGGCTATCCAGCAAGTAAAACTATCGTAGGTAAGCGCTTTAGGCGACTTTGACCACCCGCCCGGATTTAATACAGGTCGTGCAGACGACCATCTTCTTGGGACGGCCCTGATTCATCGCGCGCACGCTCTGTAAATTGGGGTTGAAACGCCGCTTGGTGACATTGTGCGCGTGACTGACATTGTTGCCCACGACAGGTTTTTTTCCACATATTTCACATACTTTAGACATGATATCGTCTCCTGCATTACATTCAGATTTCAAGATGCGTCGGCGGTATGTTGACCGCCGGCTAAAATTGGAAACGCTATTAATATAATATGGGATGGAACCTGTAAAGCCTTTTGTTGCGGTGGACCTGATTTATTAGCTGCGTTCCGGCCGGTGCCGGCTAAGGCGGTCTCATTTTTCCGGCGCGGGCGTTTCCTGCTTTTGCTCCAGTGGATTTTCTCCGGGGAAGTAGTTTCGGCTGCCGTCGTCCGCCCGTTTGATCTCGGCTTCCAAAATGGTCAGGTACTGCAGGGCATCATGTTGCAGGCCGACATCCGGATAATCATTGATCACGGCAAGAAACCGACTCAAGGCCGCTTTGTAGTAACGGCTTTTGAAGTAAAAGCGGCCCACGTATAGATCGTGACCGGCCAGGGTCTTGACGCAGACCGCTATGTGGGGTCGGGCCCGACGGGCATAGCCGTCCACCGGGTAGCGGTCCGCCAGTTTTATAAAGCTTTCCAGGGCCTTGCGGGTATTGGCCTGGTCGCGATCTACGGTATCCACCTGGTCAAAGTAGCAACGCCCGATCTGGTACATCACATAGGGAACGGCTTCGTTACGCGGATGGAGGTTTAAAAACTCCTCGTAGGCAAAAACGGCATCTTCGTACTCTTCTTTCTTGTAGTAGGCGTCGCCAATCTTGAGTTCCGCCAGGATGGCGTATTTACTGAAGGGGTACCAGTCCTTCAGCCGCTCGAAGGTATCGATCGCCGCACTGTAATTTCCGGATTTGTATTCATCCATGCCGTCTCGGGCCAGCTCATGCGCCGGGCGGGTGTCCTCCCGGCTGAACCAGGCACATCCGGAAAGCAGGCTCAGCGAGGCCAGACCGGTCACCAGGGCCCAGATGGTAAGGTTGCGTATCTTTTGCATGGGGGGATCCTAACGTTGCGGCATAAATAAACCGGTGAGGCCCTGCCGTCGGCACCACCGGTTTCTGAGCGTCCTGTCGCCTCCCTGAAAAAGGCGTGGCTTACAACAGTTTGTTCAGGGCTTCTTCCAGTTTGGATTTAGCCACCATGCCGGTGATTTGTTCCACCACCTGGCCATCTTTAAAAAAGATGAGTGTGGGAATGGCCTTGATTCCATATTTTCCCGGCGTCACCGGATTGTCATCCACATTGCACTTGGTGAATTTGACCCGGTCGCCAAATTCGCCGGCGAGATCGTTGATGACCGGACCGATCGCTTTACAGGGCCCACACCAAGGTGCCCAGAAATCCACGAGGGCGGGTTTATCGCTCTGCAAAATTTCAGTATCAAAGGAGCTATCTTCAATTTCAATTACATTTTCGCCCATTGGCCTGGTTTCCTTTTCCAGTGTTAAGTGATGGCTTTTTGAGGCTACCTCAAGAATGTCCTTTGGCCCACTCTTCAGCCTTCGCTCAAGCTATGGCTGATAAACTCTACTGGGAGCCTTGCTTGTCCGTCAAAGCTCAGAGAGCGAAGACGAGACCTTGAACCACACTCCTATTTTTGAGATAGCCTCTATATAATCGTGCTGGTTTTCATTGTCAACCGTGTAAACCCGGCCCCCAATCGGGTAATTGACACGCAATTACGGTTTTGCTAATGCCTTGATATATGCAGTGGGACTACCAACCAAATAGGAGGCGACATGGCGGCTAAAATCAAGATCGGGGCACTGATTTCAGGGGGCGGGACCAATCTGCAGGCAATCATCGATTCCTGCGAAGCGGATAAGATCGACGGCGAGATGGTATTCGTGGGGTCAGACAACCCGGATGCCAAGGGTCTACAACGAGGGGAAAAGCACGGCATTCCCACTTTTGTGGTGGACTACGGCCGCATAATCCGGCAATACCGCGAAACGCCTGATTCGATCTCCCTGCCGGCTGATTTTGATCTTGAATATCTCGTTGAGAAGCAAGGGTTTTTCTCGCCGGAGGCTGATCCGGAGAAAGTCAATGCCTTCCTGCACACCCGGGCCGCAGCCGAGGCCGCCTTGCTGGAGGCTATGCAGCCGTATCCTTTCGACCTCTTGGTCCTGGCCGGCTTCATGCGCAACCTGACCCCCTACCTGATCGACCGGATCAATACCGTTCCCGGCAAACCGATCATCATGAACATCCATCCGGCGTTGCTGCCTTCATTCCCGGGCGTGGACGGATACGGCGATACCTACCGTTACGGCTGCAAGATCGGTGGTTGCACCGTCCATTTCATCGATTACGGCGAGGATTCCGGTCCGATTATCGGGCAGCGGGCATTTGAAATCAAGCCCGGTGATTCGTTGGATACAATTAAAGCCAACGGCCTTAAACAGGAATGGATTCTATATCCTGACTGCATTCAGCTATTTGCCGAAGGACGGCTTTCGACCGAGCAGCAGACCTTTACCACCGACAGTGGTCATGAGGTCAAGCGGACGCTGACCATAATTGCACCACCTGCCTAGTGTTGCGTTTCACACATAAGGCCAATACACATAGACCGGTTGCTTTCGAATTTCTGGGTTCACTATGAACTTCCAACCTTTCGATCCCCTGCGCAGCCAATAACCAAAGGATCTAAACCTATCTCCGTAGTTACCTGATGATGTAAGCTGACCAGCTATGATCTATGCAGGATAAGTTCAATCTGTGCATTGGGATGAATATCCGTAGCGAGGGTCTGCAGCCGCGCCTTCAACGCCATAAAGGCATCGACCTTCAAAGTGTCCTCTACGGGGTCCATGAACACAGTGACCCACAAGCGTCGGCCGGTTTTCAATATTTCAAGGGAAAGGTGCCGGGCGCCCAAATCCTCCTTCAGGGGCAGGATCCGGTCGATGAACGGCTGGGAAAACGATTTTTGGGGGGCGGCCAGCAACAGTTCCTTCAGCCCATTGCGTATCAGGATCAGCGGTTCCTTGATAAATAAAAGGGACATGCCGATGACCAGCACCTGGTCCGCGTAGCGCGTGATCCATCCCCAGGCGGTGTTTTGGAGCAAAAGTACAATCACGAACGCAATCCCAATGGCCCCGGTGACCGCTCCGTTGAGCAGCCACGCCTTGGCCTCGGCTCTCAGCAGATCCGAATCCGCCTTTTTTAAACTTCTACGCAGAATCCCGTACACAACAAAACAGCTGATAACCGCCAGACTGACATACAACGTCAAGAGTCCCAGGGCCGGTTCGCGGCCGCCTGAAAACAACAGCATGATATTGTCATACAACGCCATCAGGACCAGGATCAAGATGGCGGACCCTTTAATTGATACAAACAGGGATTCGAAAGCAAAATAACCCAGAGGGTACTCGCGGGTTTCCCGGCCAAAAATGAGCCGGGTGATCCCGATTGAGAAAAAGGTCATGATGGCTGAAATCAGGTTGTACATACCGTCCAGTAATACCGCCCCTGATTGGGACAAAGCGGCCATCAATAGGCCCCAGAGTGCCAGGATAAAAGCGGCCAGCATGGAGATCTTCAAGGCTTTTTCTTCGATTTGTTGATCCGGATGCATAATCTACTCCCGCGCTGGAAAAACGTTGAAAATATGGAATTGCGGCCAGGGTTGCCCCGGCAAAGGGCTCCAGCGGCGCGTCGATCAGACTAACACAGGCGGGAGGGGAAAAGAACTAGAAAAAACGCAGCATCATGGGAATGGCTACGAAGGTGCCGATGACACTGCCCAGATTTGTGAATACGACGACCAGCAGGATTTTGGTTACCTTGTTTTTCCAGAAGCCCTTCACGGACAGGATGTCCTGGGGCAGTTTTTCAAAATCGCGAACCCGGGGTTTGCGGGCAAAAGCCTCTACCAATCCCGAAACCCAGCCGGCGGCAATCATGGGATTGAGCGAGGTAAGCGGCGCGGCCACCACCGAGGAGAGCACGGTAAGCGGGTGGGCCAGGGCGATGACCGCCCCGAGTCCGGCCAGGATGCCGTTGGCCAATACCCACCAGGTGAGCATCCCGGTGCCGGCGTCTTTGCCGCCCAGATAGAACCCGGCCGCCAGCAGCAGCAGGATCAGGCCCGGGAGAATCCATTTCAGGGTACCGGCCAGCGGCCCCTTGGGGGGCAGTTGTTCCAGCTGGCTGAGTTGAATCTCTTTTTCCCAGTATGCTTTTATCCCGGGCACATGGCCGGCCCCAACCACGGCCACCACTTTACGGCCCGGAGCGGATCTGATTTTTTCACACAGGTACCGGTCGCGCTCATCGATCAGAATATCTTTCAACACGGGCATGGCCTGTCCCAATTCAGCCAGTAGGGACTCAAGGACGTCCTGCTTTTTCATATTTTCGATGTCTTCTTCATCAATGTCCTCGACTTCGCCCAAGGACAGGATCAACTGGAAAAGCAGTTTGCTCTTGGACCACAGCCCCATGGTGCGCCAGGTACGTGAAAGGGTGACCCGGATGTCCCGGTCGGCCAGGTGAATGTCCGCCCCCACGGCTTCGCCGCTTTCCATGGCCTGGATCATCTCGGCCCCGGGCTTGATGTCGAGTTTGGCCGCGATTCGTTTCTGAAATGAGGCCAGCATGAAATTGGCCAGTAGCAGAAACGCCTTTTTTTCCTTGATCACCTTGATGATGTCCATTTCCCGCCACTGGTCCTTTTGCTTGATGGTTTGAAAGCGGGAGGGGCACAACTCCACAGCCACCGTGTCCGGGTTTTCCTGCTCGATAACTGATTTGACCAGGTCCACGCTTTCTTTGGATACATGGGCGGTGCCGATCAGGGTAATCTCTTTGTCGTCGTATGTCAGATGGTGCACGACATTGGGGTTGTTTAACGCGGTCATTATCTGTATATTTCCATATTGTTTTGGCCTGCCCCCTGCTTGCAGGGATCGGCAAAACCTAGAAACTATCTCAGAAAACGGATTTTGGTTCAAGATCAAGGCGGGCGCTACATTCGAACCGGAGGAATACTCCAGTATTTCTAGGATTTGAATTTAGCGCCCAACGCAGAGATTGGGCCAATCAGGCTTCGCTCTGGTAGCTTCGCCCGACAAGAAGACTGTTTTGAGATAGCTTCTAAACAATGGCACTGGTGGGCCCCTTCGGTTTTTCCACTGAGCGGGCCAACCAAGGCCACCCGCATCCGGGTGGTTGTTTATTCCCGGGCAATTTAATTAAGGCCGAATATAAGTAGTCGATTTGGCGTGTCAATGCAAGACACAGTTTGCCCGGCTGATCTGTTGGCCATCCCAGACTGAAACAGGTAGCGAGCCATGATGCGTGACCCAAGTACCGACGATAATATAACACTGGTGACCGAGGAACCCTACTATGTGGAAGCGGACAGTGAGATCGGGATGTTCACCGCCGCCTACGACGCCCGCCTGCCGGTGATGCTCAAGGGGCCGACCGGCTGCGGCAAGAGCCGTTTCGTTGAGTACATGGCGTATCGCCTGGGGCGCCCCCTCGTAACGGTGGCCTGTCACGAGGACCTGTTCGCATCTGATCTTATCGGACGCTACCTTTTAAAGAGCGATGAAACCGTCTGGGTGGATGGACCCCTGACGCGGGCGGTGCGGGTCGGTGCCATCTGCTACCTGGATGAAATAGTCGAAGCCCGCAAGGACACCACGGTCGTCATCCACCCGTTAACCGATAATCGCCGCATCCTGAACATCGACAAAAAAGGTGAAACCATACCGGCCCATCCTGATTTTTCAATGGTGATTTCCTTCAACCCCGGTTACCAGTCTGTTTTAAAAGACATGAAGCAGAGCACCCGGCAGCGTTTTGTGGCCTTTGATTTCAGCTATCCGGCGCCTGAAAAGGAGACCGAAATCGTAGCCCACGAGGGTGGGGTGGCGACGGAACTGGCCGGCCAACTGGTTCTTCTGGGCCAGAAAATCAGAAATATGCGTGAGCACGGCCTTACCGAGGGCGCCAGTACCCGTCTTTTGATTTATGCTGCCCAACTGATCAGCCGCGGGATCGAATTGAAAAATGCCTGCCGGACAGCCGTCTGTCAGCCGCTCACGGATGACGTGCGCTTGCAGCAGACGCTGGCGGATATCATCGATGACATCTTTTAGAAACCCCTTTAAAAACGCATTTTGGTCCAATCTCGACGTTGGGTGCTTGGCACCTGTCCTCGAAATACGCGAGTATTCCTCCGGGAGGGGCCTCGCGGCCGCCTTGACCTTGGACCACAATTCCGTTTTTAAAGGGGTTTCTTCCGGCTTTCTAAATAACGTCTTCTTGTCGGCCGAAGCCAGCAGAGCGAAGCCTGATTGGCCCAATAACTGCGTTGGCCAAGTAATTCAAATCCTCGAAATACTTCTTGTATTCCTCCAGTTTGAATGTGTTGGCCGCCTTGATCTTGGCCCAAAATCCATTCCTGGTATGGCTTCTATCAGTCAGTTCAGGAAATTTTCTTCCAAGATGGATTCTAATGGCCGTATTGCAGGGAAGAGCGGTCATGGTACCTGCTGATCGGGACCCTTTGGAATACCTGGCCGAAGCCGACCCGGTGCTGACCGACCGATTGCGCGCGGCGCTGGATGCCGGCCCTTATCACTTTGCGGAGACGGATATCCGTTTCCTGGTGGATGAAATCCTGCAGGCCTTCTTGACGGAGGTTTCCTTCGGGCATGCATATGCCCGGGGCCTGACCGCCCTGACCGGCCTGGCCGGACCGGGACAGGTGCGGCATTATGGCCGGCTGGTACACACTGCCGGGCAGCACGGCCCTGGGTTGGGCAAGCTCTTCGCCGAAGCCCTGGTCCAGGTGATTGCCCATGACGAGGCGACCTTTACCACGCGATTTTTGGCGGTTACGGACATCATGCTGGCCAAAGGGGCCTACACGCTGAAAGATCCCCTGGCGACCCTCTCCGGTTTTCTGGCCGAAAACGATGCAGCCGGTGCCCGGGCCTACCTGGAACTGCTGGCCACTGTGTTTGGCCACCCGCTGACATATAACCGCTGCCTGATCATTTCCAAACGGCTGCCGCGTCTGGCGGCTACCCTGAATGTTGACCGCAGGACGTGGCAGTTGGCTCGGCTAAATGATGTGATCTCCGTCGATGATGCCCTCTTGGAGCCTTTTTTTGACGGTCTTGAAAAGGGCGCCGGTCTGCTGGATGAAAATGCCCTGAACACATTTGTCGAAAGGGGGCTGGACGTCTTTCGCCGCGACCGGGATCACGGCATCCGCTTTCTGGAGCTGTCTTCCCTGCCGGGCGTGGAGGCCTGTCGGGCACTCCAGGTTGCCGTACCGCTCAGTGCCATCCGCGGCCGACTCGATCGGTACCTGCAGGCCCGGGTCGGACGCGGTTTCACCGTGACGTCGATTGAAGCGATGCCGGCCGCCTGCGCCCGGTCACTGGACGAGGCCGGCATCTACTTTGATGGGGCCACGTTCTTTCTCGAGCAGGTGATCAACCGGTTGGCCACCGTGCAGCTCAACACGGAATTGGGCCTGTGCCTCATCCGGCTGGAGGCCGGCTGCGCCGAGTTTGGAACATTTGACTTCGATCTGGAGAAAGCAGCCGACCGCTGGGATATCAAGTTGAACACTGCGGCCGCTGCCGCCGAGCAGTCGGACATGGGACGTTTTTTCGAGACGTTCGCCATCCCGGACCTGGCGGCGGACCTTTTTACCCTGGTAGAACATGGCCGGATCCGGCGGCGGGCGGTCAAGTATCCCGGTCTCGAGCGGACCGCCCGCGATATCATCGGCCGGGAAACGGAGCGCTTGGCGAAACAGGCAGGCCCGGCGGCTTTCTTCTATGAATTTTACGCCCGGATTGCCCTGGGTATTTCCGGCTTGATACCGCTGGGCCCGACCGGGGCATTGCAGGCCATCGATCAGGCGGCGGCGGTCTTTGAAAACCTGATGACAGGCAGGGCAGCGGTTGAAGCCACAGCCGGCGTTGTCCAGGCCATCTACCCCCTGGTGCAGGGAGTCTTGCGAACGACTGCCCCGGATTTGGCGTCCCGGGCGGGATATCGTCCCCTGGCGTTCCCCTTCGGACGCCGTGTTAGGCCTGCCCTGCACCACTGGCGCTTTAGCCAGGAGCAGGCTCTTGTGCGCCGGATTCAACATCAGCTGAACCAATCCGGACTCAAGGTGTACCGCGCCGATCTGGCCGATACGCTCAGATCGAACCCTGGACGTCTGCGCGCGGATGATCTCCGGCGACTGGTGGCAGCTGCCGGCGGCAAGGCGTCTTTGGACATGGAGAGCCTGGATCCGGAGAGGCTCGGGCTCACGGAGATGTTGCCGGCCAGCGTGTCGGATGGTGGCGATCCGGAGTATGAAGGTGCCGACGTCTTTCGCTACCCGGAGTGGGACTGCACCCAGAACGATTATCTGATTGAGCATACCCGTCTGACGGAAAAAGAGTTGTCCGGCCATGAAAACGGATTCTATCCGCAGATCCTGCGACGGCATCAAGGCCTGGTCAAAAAGATCAAAACAGCGTTCGAACTGCTCAAACCCGAAGGCATTCAGATCTTGCGCCAATGGATCGAAGGCGACGACTTTGACTATCGGGCTATGCTCGATTTTGCGCTGGACAGGAAGGCCGGCAGCATGCCATCTGACCGGTTGTATATCAAAAGAATGAAATCAGCGCGGGATGTGGCGGTGCTGCTGCTGGTGGATCTATCTAAATCCACCTCCAACCCGGTACTGGGATCAACCGACACGGTTCTAGATGTCGAAAAGGAAGCCATCGTCCTTTTTTGTGAAGCCCTGGAGGTCGTTGGCGATGCGTACGCCATATCCGGGTTTTCGGGGACCGGTCGGCTGGGGGTTGACTTTTACACGCTTAAAGGCTTTTCGGAAAGCCTGGGGTCCGCGGTTCGGGCCCGCATAAACGCTATGGCACCCCAGCGCAACACCCGGATGGGGGCGGCCATCCGCCATGCTATCCGGCATTTTAGCCGGATAGACGCCGCGGTCAAATTGCTCATCGTTTTGGGCGACGGGTATCCCAATGATGCGGGTTACAAGAAAAGGTACGCCATCGAAGATACCCGCAAGGCAATTTTCGAAGCGCGGTCCCGGAATATATTTACCCATGGGATTACCGTGAATATCCGGACCACCAAGGCCCTGGATGATCTGTTCGGTCCGGTGCATCACACCGCAATTTCAGATGTGCGTGAGCTGCCGGATAAACTGTGGCGGATCTACAGCGCCCTTACTCACTGATGGCCGGCACCGGTGACCTAAAAGCCGATTGTATTCAACCAAAAGATGGTTATTATCATACTATAAACGAATACTTGACGGGACCGGGGGGATGTTACTCTACGACAGCATTTACAACTGGGATGGATTCGGCGGGCGCCTGAAGCTGGCCAGCGGTAAATGCCGCTTGCGCCTGTACAACCTGACCCGAGGCAGCGATCATAATCTGGCTCTCCTGAAACCCTTCATTGCCCTGGCCACCGATCATCCGGACAGCGGCATGTCCATCAAGAGCTGCGCCGGACACATTGCTACGTGTCTGGTCAAGGATTTCAGCATCGATCCGGCCCGGATGACGTATATCGAATACTACCCGGCGGTCATCTATGGCGAGCACGACCAGCATTGCATCGCAGAGCGTTTTGAATCCCTGGAGTTCGTGTGGTGTGAAGGCAAAGCACTGCATCCCAAGTGGCGGGCGCTGCCGGAGAACATGCTGGAGCAGGTGAAATCCCTGGCCCGGGGGATGGCGCAGGTGAAGATCTGAGGGCAAAAGTGCCTTAAGTGAACTAAAGTTAAAAGTGAACTAAAGTTGACAGATTCTGCTCATTGCCAATAAAGGTGAGGCGCAAAGACAACTGAACTTTAGGCACTTTGAACTTGGTCAATCCTACCGACACGGCCGTTTCAATCCCTTGTCTTCCAGCCATGTTTTAGCAAAATGCACGGTAAGCCGAATGTCCGCCCCGGCGGCGTCTGCGGCCTGTTCGAGTTTGGCCAGACCGGCGTTCACCTTGGACGCCTCACCCAGCAGGGCGTATATCTTGACGGCCTGCTTGTAATGGGCCAGGGCCTCTTCCGCCGAACCCTGCTCCCGGTAAATATTCCCCAGTTCGGTGTGGTCCCGGGCCATGCCGGCGTAGAAACCCACGACCCGGTCAGCGGCCAAGGCCTGCTGAAAATGATCGCCTGCACCGGCCGCATCACCCTGGGCCTGCTTCAGGCGGCCGAGCGCAAATTGTATTTTGGCTTGCGCAGCGTGATCCCCCTTTTCAACCCCAGCCAGAGCTGCTTCCAAACTGGCCTGCGCCTGGGGGTAGGCCGCTTTTTTAATATACAGGATGCCCTGGTTGATCTGCAGGGGCCAGAACAACCCGGGTTCGAGCGCTTCGGCCGTGGTCAGCACCTCTTGAGCATCATCGAGACGATCGGCCCCAATCAGAGCGGCCGCCTTGTTGGCCAGGGTCTGCAACATGGCCTGTTGATCCCCACGGGCCGAACTGATGGTCAGGGCTTCGTCAAAAAAGGCCACGGCATTGTCCGCATCCCCAGTGGCCTGATAGACATTACCCAGGCTGTTCAAACTGACGGCAATGCCCGGCTGGTCATCCGCGGCAGTGAATTCAGCATGCGCCCTGGAAAAATGAGCGGCTGCTTGCTGATAGCAGCCTTTGTCATATTGCCCGTTCCCCTTCTGGATTTGTTTGGCGCCATCTCTTGCCAAGACCGGGGTCTGGGACACCTGGCGGGGCGAGCTCCCGCAGGCTAAGACCAGGCTCAAGAGAACCGGTACAAGAAAATATCGCGGTCGAAAGCTGTTCATAGGCAACTGTCTTTCACTTGGTTGGGTAATGCGTGCTCAGCGCTTGATCGCCAGCTTTTCTATACACCCAAGCCGGGTGAATGTCAAAATTCAAACCCGCCTCGTTTCAAGCCACAAACAGTTGGACAGAACAAAGTCAACCGTGTATTTCATAGGCACTTACCCGTTGGAATTGAGCTGCACCGATAATCATGGTCACCGCCCAAAGGCGCTTTTCGAGGGCGGGCCAAACGTTGCTGATGCGAGGCGGATAAAATGGTGATCCGGATTCTTTGTGTGGGCATGGGTGGTTTTCTGGGCGCAATCTTGAGATATGCCATCAGTGGTCAAGTGCAAAGTTGGTCTAAAAGTATCGACTTTCCTTACGGTACCCTGGTGGTCAATGTCCTGGGATGCCTGATCATCGGACTGCTTTCCTATCTCACCGAGACCCGCGGAATGTTCTCGGCCGAAGTCCGGGTGTGCGTGTTTATCGGCATCCTGGGATCCTTTACGACCTACTCAACGTTTTCCCATGAGGCCCTGACCCTGCTGAGCGACGGCAAGCAACTGGCCGCCCTGACCTATATCGGGGCCCATCTGTTTCTCGGCCTGGGGGCGGTATGGCTGGGTCACGTCCTCGCTTGGCAAATTTGGAGGTAATCCTATGGCACTGCCTGAGGATGGCTGCTTGCTGCGCATTTTTATCGGTGAAAGCGAGAAAGTGGATGGGAAGCCCCTTTACCAGCGGTTGGTCGAAAAGGCCCGCACCAGCGGACTCGCCGGGGCAACTGTATGGCGGGGCATGATGGGCTACGGCGCCAACAGTCGCATTCACACCAGCAAGATCCTGAGGTTGTCCCAGGATCTGCCGATTATTGTGGAGATCGTGGATGCCCGTGAAAAGCTCGAGGCATTTCTCGAAGAGATCGACAGTCTGATCAAAGGCGGCCTGGCCACGTTGGAGAAGGCGCAGGTGCACTTTTACCGTTCCAACAAATAAAATGGTTTTGGACGCCCCCATCGGGCATAATCTCGGCGTTGGATCAAGAAGTTCAATCCTCGAAATATTACATATATTCCTCCGGTTGACCTCCTTGCTCCGCCTTGAGCTTAGACCCGATGGGGGCGTCCAAAACCATTTTATGGCAAAAGAATGATGTCGGATATGATTTGAAAGGAGAAAAAAATGCAACCGGAAGTTATACAGACGGATAAAGCCCCGGCCGCCATCGGACCCTATTCCCAGGGTATCACGGCCGGACCCCTGGTTTTTGTAAGTGGCCAGCTGGGCATGGATCCGCAGACGGGTGAATTGGTCGGCGACACGCTCGAATCCCAGGCCAAGCAGGCCCTCGACAACCTCAGCCAGGTGCTGGCTGCAGTAGGAGTCGAACTCAGCCAGGTAGCCGCCGTAGATGTGTTTTTGACTGACATGGACGACTTTTTGGCCTTCAACGGGATTTACGAGGGCTATTTTTCCAACCACAAACCAGCGCGGGCGGTAGTGGCGGTAAAAGCCCTGCCCAAGGCGGCCTGCGTTGAGATCAAGTGTGTTGCCGTCCGCAGCGGTTCCCAGGGTGAGGATTACACGGATGCCACCGTGATGTAGTTTGGCTTCAGGGTAGGTCCACCACCTTGATTTTATGGCCGGTGAGGGCCACAAAGCGGACAAGCTCTTCCCGGTTGATGCACAGGGTGCTGGTGTTGACCAGCGGGTGGAACTGGAAGGCGGAGGACCTCCAGTGGGGGCGGTCGAACACGACTTCCACCTGCTGCCCGGTGTCGTGGATGAGGCCAAAGACCGATACGGCGCCGGGGGTGACCCCCAGAAAGGTCTCCAGCCGACGCGCCGAGCCAAAGCTGAGGCGCTTGACCGCCAACACGCCGGCCAGGGTTTTCAAATCGACCTGTTTGTCAGCCGCCACACAGACCAGGAAATGCCGGCGGCCTTTGTGGTCTCTTAAAAACAGGTTTTTGGTCTTCGCCGCCGGTAGCGGCGGGACCAGGCGATCGGCTTCTTCCACCGTGTAAACCGGTGGGTGGTCACAGCGCGTGTAGGCAATGCCATGACGGTCGAATAGGGCCAGAAGAACCTGCACGGACATCCCCCAAAAAGGTGGTCAAGTTGAATGATGCGGTCACCTGATTAACATAGTTGCAGCGAAATTTCCATCCCAGGAGGCGATCATGGATATAGCGAGTTTCAAAGATTGCGAAGACGTGCCCATTGACAAATTCCCTTTTAAAGGCACCCAGCGCGACGTAGTCGGCACCAGCATTCGCTGGCTGTCCAAGTTCGGCGACGACGGGACCGGTTATCCTGAATACGGTTTGCGTCATTTTACCATCCAGCCCGGCGGGGAGATCCCCATCCACAACCATTTTTATCACCAGACCATGTATATCCTGAATGGTAAGTTTGAATGTTATCAATATGATATGGAGACGGAAGAGCCCGTCAAAACCGTGGAGACCGGAGCAGGGGATTTTGTTTACGTTCCCAGCCTGGAGCCGCATGGCATGAAAAATATCGGTAATGAGCCGGCCTCGTTTTTGTGCTGCATTGCCAACGTCTATACAGACAAATAGTTCCTGGTGGTTTGTACTGAATGATATTTAATATCTGGAGTGAAATCGGGTTTTGTCTTGACATTATGCGAAAAGAAACATAGAAAGGTCGAACCATTATAAATCGGTTGGTTTTCCATGAAAGAAAGTTCGTCCTCGTTAAAAACGGTGGGGCGGCCGCATGAAAGCCAACCGTAAAACATTTTGGACGCGGGCGTATGTTTCGGGCTGCCAGGCAAAACAGGATTTTTCAAGATGTGGTCGACCAGATTCAGGAGGCAATCCTGGGTGGTACTTTGAAGCCGGGGGATATGCTGCCGCCGGAAAGAGAGCTCAAGGAGACCTTTGCCATCAGTCGCGGAACCCTGCGCGAAGCCCTGCGGGTGCTGGAACAAAAAGGTCTGATCGAAATCAGGCTCGGGGTGAACGGCGGGGCCGTGGTCAAGGCGGAAGATACGGCCGGCCAGTTCAGTGACAGCCTGGACCTGCTTATCCGGTTCCAGAAAATATCCTTGCTCCACCTGGCTGAATTTCGCGAAGGTGTCGAGGGCACGGTGGCCGCCGTAGCGGCGGAACGGGCGTCCCAAGAAGATATCGTCAAGCTGGAAGCCCTGCTGGAAGAGGCCCGTGGATATGTCGAGCAGGGAGCGAGCGGGTGGCATGATTTTCTAACCGTAGATCAGCAGTTTCACCAGGAGCTGGCGAGCATAACGGGCAACCCCATTTATATTTTTGTGAACAAGATGGTGCATGACAATATTCAGCGTTACTACGATGATTTTCTGCCGCCGGATGAAGTCCGGCTCAATGAAAATTTTAAGGATCTGTGCAACATCGTCGAATTGGTCAAGCAGGGCCAGGTGGCCGACGTTCGCGTGCTGGCCCAAAAGCATGTGCGTCGCTTCAACGAATATATGATGGGTCACAAGCATCTATAACCCGCGAACAAATTTACGACTCAAATTATGGCGACATTAGAACTGAATGACATCAGCGTGCGCTTCGGGGGTCTGCTGGCCCTTTCCGAAATCAGTTTTTCCATCAACTCCGGTGAGATTCTGGGGCTGATCGGGCCCAACGGGGCCGGCAAAACGACTATTTTCAATGTGTTGACCGGTGTCTACCAGGCTTCCAGTGGAGATGTGTTCTTCAACGGCATATCCATTTTGGGCAAGCGGCCCCATGAAATTTTCAAAAACGGCATCGCGCGAACCTTCCAGAACATTCGGCTGTTCGCCAACATGACCGCTATTGAGAACGCCATGGTAGCCCGGCATTGCCGCTCCAAAAAAGGCGTGGTAGGGGCCATTTTTCGCACCCGTTCCCAGAAGAGAGAAGAACGCCAGATTCGCGCGGATGCCCGCGAGGCCCTGGCGTTTATGGGTGTTGAGGACTTTGCTGATACCGTGGCCAGCAACCTGCCATACGGTCATCAGCGCCGTCTGGAAATTGCCCGGGCGCTTTCTTCGAAACCGAAAGTGCTGTTGCTGGACGAGCCGGCCGCCGGCATGAACCCGGCGGAAAGCGCAGACCTGATGCAGGATATCGCGCGAATTTCCGAACTGGGCGTGGATGTTCTCCTGGTTGAACACGACATGAAAGTTGTCATGGGTGTGTGTAATCGCATCGTGTGCATAGACCACGGTGTAAAGATAGCAGAGGGCGGGCCGGAAGAGATCCAGAACAACGATAAGGTGATTGAAGCCTATCTGGGACAACCGGCCAGCGATTCAACTGGTACTGCCCATTAGAGGCAATGGGGGCGTACTGATTTAAATTAACAAGGAGGAAAAGATGAGGAAAAAACAGCTTATCATGTTGGTGATGGGGCTGGTGCTGGTGCCGTTTCTGATGTCCACCGCATCCGCAAAGACGCTGAAGATCGGTTCCATGGGGCCCCTGACAGGCCCTTACGCGGCAGACGGTAATGACATCAAAAATGGTGTGCTGACCGCTATCGAAGTGATTAATGACGAAGGCGGGATCCCGGGCTATGACAAGATTGAGCTCTTTCCCCAGGATACGGCCTGTGACCCCAAACAGGCTGTGGCCGCGGCCAACAAGCTGATCAACCTTGAAGTGACCGGTGTCATCGGCGCGTACTGCTCCTCTTCAACTATCCCAGCCTCGGCCACTTTGGCCGAAGAAGACATCCTGATGATCACCCCGGCCTCCACCCATCAGGATGTGACCGACCGCGGTCTGCCCTATATGTTCCGCATGTGCGGGCGGGATGACGACCAGGCCCCGGCCGCCGTCAAGTTCATGATGGAAGGTATGAAAGCCAAGAGCATCTTCATCGTCGACGACAAGACCACCTATTCCCAGGGGTTGGCAGACGGCGTACGGATGAATGCCGAGAAAATGGGGATGAATGTTCTCGGTCACGACCATGTAAACCAGGGTGACAAGGATTTCTCCGCCGTTTTGACCAAGGTGAAAAGAGCCAGACCGGACGTTTTTTATATGTCTCTCCAGAACCATGCTTCCGGCAGCCTCATGGCCATCCAGGCCAAGCGGATGGGCATGAAGGCCAAAATCCTGTCCCAGGACGCCATGTACCATCCCAACTTCATCAAGGTGGCCAAGGCTGCCGCTGAAGGTGTCTTCGTCACCTATGGCTACACCGACAAGAGTACCCCGGCCTTCAAAGCCTATGAGAAGAGATTTACCGCGAAGTACGGTGAAATCGGCGCCTATGGAACTTATGCCTACGATGCGGCCATCGCCTATTTCAAGGCAGTCAAAATGGCCCGCAGCACCGATCCTGCCAAAGTAAAAGCCGCCCTGCTCAAGTTGGACTACCAGGGTGCTTCCAAACGCGTAAAATTCAAACCGAGCGGCGACTCCGGTTCTTCCTATGTCGCGTTCAAAATTTCCGACGGCGACTACAAACTGTATTGGACGCCGGAAGAAGGCTTCGTAAAATAAATACGTTCACAAAGATTACCCGACCCAAGCGGCCGGGTAATCTTTTTACTTCATCTGCGGAACTGAATTACACAATTGGATTAAAATGGAATATTTCATTCAACAGCTGATAAACGGTTTGACCCTGGGTGGGCTGTATGCCCTAATCGCCCTGGGTTATACGATGGTTTACGGCGTCATTCAGCTTATCAATTTTGCCCATGGGGAGTTTTTCGCGGCCGGTGGTTATGTCGGCGTGATCGTGCTGAACTACTTTGCCGGACTCGGCTTCATGCACTCGCACCCCGTCCTCTGCCTGACCGGGTCTTTTATTCTGACCATGGTCTATTGCTCGTTTCTGGCCATGGCGGTTGAGCAGGTCGCCTACAAGCCGCTGCGGCGGGAATCCCGCCTGGCTGCGCTGCTCTCCGCGCTGGGCATGTCCATATTTCTGTCCAACGGGTTGATGCTCACCCAGGGCGTTTTCGATGCGCCCTATCCCGGAGAACATTTCAGTGGTGGCTTTGAGTTCGGCACGATCAGTATCAGCTACCTCCAGATCATGATCGTGGCCCTGACCGCTTTGCTGCTGGTAGTGCTCAACATCCTGGTCTTCAAGACCCGGATCGGGATGGCCATGCGGGCCACGGCCCAGGACAAGGTCATGTCCGCCCTGGTTTCCATCAGTGCCAACCGGATCATCGCCCTGACCTTTGCCATTGGCGCCGGGTTGGCCGCAGCCGCCGGCATCATGGTGGGACTTTACTACGGTTCCGTGCGCTACGATATGGGGTTCGTGCCCGGCATCAAGGCGTTCGCCGCGGCGGTCCTGGGTGGGATCGGCAACATTACCGGCGCCATGCTCGGTGGCCTGATCATCGGCATGGTGGAGGTGTTCATGGCCGGCTACATTTCCGGACAGTACAAAGATGTGGCGGCTTTTATCATTTTGATCTCGGTATTATACTTCAAACCGACCGGCATTATGGGCGAGAATATCGATGACACAAGAGTTTAAAAAAATCTGGAAGAAATATGCCATCGGGCTGGTGTGGCTGCTGGGTCTGCTGTGGCCGCTGCTGGGAATTCACCCGGACGGCACGCTCTCCTTTGGCAAAACCTTCACCGTCTGGCTTTATATTGCCAGCGGCTCTTTCGTGTGCCTGCTGTTGTACCTGATGAATAAAAGCGGGCGGCTGAAGGTCGTCACCGACCCGCTGGCAACCGCCCGGGACAAAGCCAGCTCTGCTTCCGGTGCGGTGCCCATCTGGGTTTGGCTGGGCGTGGCCCTGGTACTGGCCTGCATCTTTCCTTTGTTCACGTCGCGCTATGCCCAGGACGTGGCCATCAACGTACTGATTTACGTTTGCCTGGGCCTGGGATTGAATATCGTTGTGGGGCTGGCCGGCATGCTGGACCTGGGCTACATCGCCTTTTATGGCGTGGGCGCGTACGCCTATGCGCTGTTGAATACGACGTTTGGCATGTCTTTCTGGGTCAGCCTGCCGTTCGCGGCAATTTTTGCAGGGATTGCCGGCTGCATCATCGGGTATCCCACCCTGCGGATGCGCGGGGACTATCTGGCCATTGTCACTCTGGGTTTCGGTGAGATCGTGCGCCTGATCCTCAACAACTGGATGGAACTGACCAATGGTCCCAACGGCATTTTGGGCATCAAAGTTCCCAGTATTTATTTGCCCAGCTTTGAGGGTGGCTTTCATTTCGAATTGTTCTACCTGAAAAAGCTCTACTATCTTTATTACATTGCCCTGTTTCTGGCCGTCATTACCATCATATCCGTCTACCGGCTGAATTACTCCCGCATCGGCCGGGCCTGGGAATCCATCCGCGAAGATGAAACGGCGGCGGAACTGATGGGGGTCAATACGTTTTTGTTGAAACTGCTGGCCTATGCCATGGGCGCCATCTTCGCCGGCCTGGCCGGAGCCTTTTTCGCCTCCCGGATGCGCTTTGTCAGCCCGGAAAGCTTTACCTTTCTCGAATCCGCCATGGTGCTCTGCATGGTGGTGCTGGGCGGCATGGCCTCGATCCCCGGCATCATCCTGGGGGTGGCGGCGCTGATTGTCCTGCCGGAGGCGTTCCGGGAGTTTGAACTCTACCGCATGCTGGTGTTTGGTCTGGCCATGGTGGTCATGATGCTCTTCAGACCGGCCGGCCTGATTCCGGCCCAGCGCGTCGGCACCCGATCTGAAGAGAAGGAGGAATAGATGTCCGCAGAGCCGATTTTAGAACTGAAGAACGTCTATTCCAGCTACGGGCGCATCAAGGCGTTGAAGGGGATTTCAATCAAGGTGTTTCCCGGTGAAATCGTGGCCATGATCGGGGCCAACGGCGCCGGCAAATCCACTACCCTGATGGCGATCTGCGGGGTGGTCCCCATTGAAGCGGGCGAAATCATCTATGGCGGCAAGCCTATCCACGGTATTACGGCGGCGAACCTGCCGCCCATGGGCCTGTGCCAGGTACCGGAAGGACGCCGGATTTTTCCGCGGCTGACCGTGGAAGAGAACCTTGAACTGGGCGCGTTCTACCGCAAGCAAAGATCCGAAATCGATGCCGACCTGTCTCATGTTTACGACCTGTTCCCAATATTGAAGGAACGGCGCCGCCAGCAGGGCGGCACCCTGTCGGGCGGCGAACAGCAGATGCTGGCCGTGGCCCGGGCCCTGATGACCCGGCCGAAAGTGCTGCTGCTCGATGAACCCTCTCTGGGCCTGGCCCCTCTGATCGTGCAGAAAATTTTCGATATCATCGCCACGGTCAACAGGGAAGAGGGGACCACCATCCTCCTGGTCGAACAGAACGCCAACATGGCCCTGCAGGCTGCCCAACGCGGGTATGTCCTCGAAACCGGCGCCATCAAGATGGAAGATGAAGCCGGCGCGCTCTTGCACAATCCGGAAATACGCAAGGCGTATTTGGGTGAATAATCTACTTTTCAGATAGCCGTTCTTAAAAGATAACCCAGGATTGCGATAATAAAACGGCCGGTGCTTAAATATGCACCGGCCTTTTTTATTGAAATAAGCCGGCGTATTCTCTACAAAGGGAGCAGTTGCTTGCCTGTCGATATAAACATTCTAAGCACCGCAAAACGGAGGGGAGGTTGCCATGTCAGACCAAAAATTCAAGGCCCTGGTCATAACGGAAACCGAGGAAAAGCAATACACCCGACAGATAGAGGAAAAAGCCCTGGATGACCTGCCCCCGGGCGAGGTGGTGGTTCAGGTTCACTTCTCGTCTCTGAATTACAAGGATGCCCTGTCAGCCAGCGGCAACAAGGGGGTAACCCGCAATTATCCGCACACCCCGGGAATCGACGCAGCGGGAGTCGTGGCCCAAAGCACAGACAGCGCCTTTAAAACCGGCGACGAAGTCATTGTCACCAGCTATGACCTGGGGATGAACACAGCCGGTGGTTATGGCCAGTACATCCGGGTGCCGGCCGGCTGGGTGGTCCCCCTGCCGGCCGGGATGGGACTCAGAGAGGCTATGTGCTATGGCACGGCCGGGTTTACCGCCGGTCTCTCGGTTTTCAAATTAACCGAACAGGTGCGACCGGAACATGGCGAAGTGCTTGTGTCAGGGGCCACCGGCGGTGTCGGTGGGATAGCCGTAGCGATCCTGGCCAAGCTTGGGTATCCTGTCGTCGCGGTCAACGGGCTGGTGGATGAGGCTGACTATTTGCAGGAGATCGGCGCCCAGCGCGTGATCAGTATCGAAGATGCCACGGATACCAGCGGACGGCCCTTGCTGAAGAACCTGTGGTCCGGCAGCATCGATACGGTGGGCGGTGACATCCTGGCCACTTCGATCAAGTCGGTCAGGCCCCACGGGGTAGTGACCTCCTGCGGCAACGTGGCCTCACCCGAGCTGCCCCTCAACGTCTATCCCTTCATCCTGCGCGGGATCACCTTGGTGGGTATCGATTCCCAGAACTGCCCCATGCCCGAACGGCTCAAAACCTGGGAAAAGCTGGCCGACGAATGGAAGATTCCCACCATGGAAGCAGTTGTGGAGGAGATCGGTCTGGATGATCTTGATCGGTGCATCGATCGGATGCTGAAAGGCCAGCACAAGGGGCGAGCGGTTGTGAATATGATCTCCTGAAACACGGGCTACCCCGAATGGGCCTGATACATAAGGGATCACTTAGTGAGCAGGGCATGCCAGGCCTGACGAGCGCCAAAATATCGTTGCGTTGGCTGACCGGCAACCACCACGGCATTGATCTTTTATTGCAGGACCTCGGTTAGAAACGCCTGAAACCGCAACCAGGATTTTTTATCGGCCGCTTGGCGGTAGCGTGAACTACCAAAAACGGTGAACGCATGGGGTGCTCCGCTGTAGGTGATCATTTCATGTTCCACCCCGGCCGATTCCAAATCGTTGGCCAGCGCGGCAAACTGATCCATGGTGATGTTCTTGTCTGCGGTCCCGTGCAGGATCAGCACTTTGCCGCGAGCCTGGCTATAGTCCTGCCCCCCGGGTGTCTTGAGACCACCGTGAAAGGTGACAAACCCTTTTAAGTCGGCTCCGGCGCGGGCCCATTCGAGCACGGCCGCACCGCCGAAACAGTAGCCGGCCGTCACCGCATTGGTCGTATCTGCGCCAGCTGTCTTTGCTGCTGATAAAGCACCGTTCAAAAGAGCGCGCATTTTAGCACGGTCCTTGTATAGCTCACCGGTATGCTGGCGCTTGTCTTTGACTTCCGTGGGGCGGACGCCGGCGCCGAAAAGATCGGGGGCAAAAACGGTATACCCCAGGTCGGCCAGCATATGGGCCCGTTTGACTTCATAGTCTGTCAAACCGTCCCAGTCATGGATCAGAACCACGAGGGGCGTGCCAGGAGCCGGGCTGATGTAATAGCCTTCATAAGCTTTGCCATCTACTTTGTAAGTGACTGATTTTCCAGAGGCTCCCAGTGCCGTAACCGGGATTGCCAGTATCAACATTATATATACGATTTTTCTCATGATGATTTCCTTGTAAATGTATCGCGGTATCCGCCGGCAAGAGAGAATGCTATTGTAATCAGCTGCTTTTAAGATGCAACCAGCCAGCGATGCTTCAACATAATACAGATTGATAACGTGTCCAGATAGGCGAGCCTGGAAATATTGGACCAATGGTCTGAACACCTGATAAATTGGTTGATTTTTACCGAAACTATGTTAGGGTCTAAATCGGTATTTACACACAGATACATGACAGGATAACGGATGACCGGCTTGAGTGCTAACACTGGAATAATATTCAGAATCAAGCAATATGCCATCCATGACGGCCCGGGCATCAGGACCACTGTGTTTTTCAAGGGGTGCCCGCTGGATTGCTGGTGGTGCCACAATCCCGAAGGCATCCGCTTAGCCCCGGAAACCTGCCAACCGGCTGCCGGTTCCGAATCCAAGCCGGAAACGCTCGGTACCCGCATGACCGTGGCAGAGGTCCTGGCGAGAGTGGAAAAGGATGTCATTTTTTATGACGAGTCCGGCGGTGGTGTCACCTTTTCCGGGGGCGAGCCCCTGAGCCAGGCGGAATTTCTGTTTGCCCTGCTGGATGCCTGCCGAAAGCGTGATATCCATACGACTGTGGATACCAGCGGGTACGCGCCGCCGGATATTTTTAACACTGTTCTGGTCAAAGCGGACCGGGTACTCTTCGACCTGAAACTTGTGGATGATGCGGCCCACAAACAATTTACCGGGGTTTCCAATAACCTGATCCTATCCAATTTCCGGGCGGCTCAGGCCAGCGACAAGGTACAGGTCCGTTTTCCCGTCATTCCCGGTATTACCGACAACCCGGAGAACATCGACCGCTTGGCCCAAATGGCGGCCACATCCGGGAAGATTAAACGTTTCGATTTGCTGCCGTACCACCCGTCAGCCGCCGCCAAATACCAGCGGCTCGGTCTTGTCGATCGGATGAATGGTACGGCCGCCCCCACAACGGAACACATGGACATGCTCAAGGACCGGGTAGCGCGCTATGGCTTCACGGTCCGCGTAGGAGGATAGAGATGACCCCGAGAATTGCCAAATTACGCGCGGAGAGCCTGCAGGCCATCCCGACCATTTCCGGTGAGAGGGCTGAGCTGCTGACGGACTTTTACTCCGGGGGTGCCGCCCAGAAGGCGTCGATCCCGGTGCAAAGAGCGCTGGCCTTCAAGTACATTCTTGAAAACAAGCACATCCACATTGGAGAAGGAGAATTGATCTTGGGCGAAAGGGGCCCGGCGCCAAAGGCGACGCCCACCTATCCGGAAGTGTGTCTGCACACCACCGAGGACCTCGATGTATTCGCTAACCGTGAAAAAGTCCCTTTTAAAACTGATCCCCAAACCAAAGAGACCTATGCTCAGCGCATTATCCCCTACTGGCAGGGGAAAACCATTCGTGAAAAGATCTTTGCCCACATGAGCGAGCAATGGCTGGCGGCTTACCGCTCCGGGGTGTTCACCGAGTTCCAGGAGCAGCGCTCTCCGGGGCACACCGTATTGGGCGACAAGATTTATAGACAGGGTTTTTCAGATTTCAAAAATCAGATCGCGGCCGCCATTGGGGATCTGGACTATGAAGCCGATGCCCGGGCGTTGGATCGCCTTGAACAATTGCAGGCCATGTCCATCACCGCGGATGCCCTGATCGCCTTTGCCGGCCGGCACGCTCTGCGGTGCCGAGAATTAGCGGGCAGTGAGACAGACCCCGGGCGCAAGCAGGAACTGGAGCAGATGGCCGACATCTGCAGCCGGGTGCCGGCCCAGGCCCCGGAGACGTTCTGGGAGGCCTTGCAGTACTACTGGTTTGTGCACGTCGGCGTGATCACCGAATTGAACCCGTGGGATGCGTTCAATCCCGGGCGGTTGGATCAGCACCTCTACCCGTTCTACAAAAAGGAGCTGGCTGCGGGAACGTTGACGGCCGAACGGGCCCGGGAACTGCTGAGCGCCTTTTGGATCAAGTTCAATAACCATCCCGCACCGCCCAAGACCGGTATTACGTCCAAGGAAAGCAATACGTATGTGGATTTCGCCCTGATTAACCTGGGTGGGGTCACCCGGGACGGTCGCGACGCAGTAAACGAACTGACCTATTTGCTTCTGGACGCCATTGAGGAGATGCGCCTGCTGCAGCCCAGTTCCATGGTGCAGTTGAGCAAGAAGAACCCGGACCGGTTCATCAAGCGGGCCCTTAACATTGTCAAAACCGGTTTCGGGCAACCCTCCATTTTCAACACCGATGCCATTGTCCAGGAACTCGTGCGACAGGGCAAATCCGTGGAAGACGCCCGTGACGGGGGTGCCAGCGGTTGTGTGGAGGCCGGGGCTTTCGGCCGGGAATGTTACATCCTCACCGGGTATTTCAACCTGCCCAAGATCCTGGAAGTTACCCTGCACAACGGGGTCGATCCCCGTACCGGTAAGCAGATCGGTCTTAAAACCGGTCTGGCCGCCGACTTCACCGATTACAGGACCCTATTTGAGGCGTATACGGCCCAGTTGCGGTATTTTGTGGATATCAAAATCCGGGGCAACAACGTGATCGAGCGCATCAATGCCAAGTATATGCCGGTTCCCTTCTTGTCCCTGCTCATCGATGACTGCATTGCCAATGGACGGGACTATAACGACGGCGGGGCGCGCTACAATACATCCTATATCCAGGGGGTCGGCCTGGGCAGTTTATCCGACTCCCTGGCGGCCATCAAATACCATGTATTCGACAAACGGACCATCTCCATGGAGGGTTTGCTGGCGGCGCTGCAGGACGATTTCAAAGGACACGCGCAGCTCAGGCAGGCCCTGCTGGACGAAACGCCCAAATACGGCAATGACAACGACTATGCCGACGACATCATGCGGGCGATCTTCGAGGTTTACTACACAGCAGTCAACGGACGACCCAATACCAAGGGCGGCTTGCACCGCATCCTTATGCTGCCAACCACCAGCCACGTTTACTTCGGGTCCGTCATCGGGGCCCTGCCCGATGGCCGGCCGGCGGGTGTCCCTCTCTCCGAAGGCATTTCCCCGGTTCAGGGCGCGGACCGCCGCGGGCCGACCGCCGTGGTGAAATCGGCCGCAAAAATGGATCACATCCGTACCGGCGGGACGCTGCTGAATCAGAAATTCATTCCGCAGGTTTTGGAAGACGAGGTCGGGATCACCAAACTGATGCACCTGGTACGCTCCTATTTCAAGCTGGACGGCCACCACATTCAGTTCAACGTTGTGAACGCGGATATCCTCAAAAAAGCTCAGCAGGCCCCGGATGACTACCGTGATCTGATTGTCCGGGTGGCGGGGTACAGCGACTACTTTGTGGACCTGACGGTTGAGTTACAGAACGAAATTATCCACAGAACAGAACACGCCGGGTTATAATGTTTGTGTTCAAGTGATATCTTTTGGCCCAGAGTGGCGTTTTTGCAATTTCAAAATCCTCGACTTGGCATCGTCTATGCCTCCGGTTTCAAGGATGCTTAGGTTTTTCGGTTTTCGCCTTTGGCTTCACCGTACGTGTGCGCAGACCCGATATCTGCTAATTGAGCCCGAACACTGCACGTTCAGTTGTTCGGCGAAACTTCAAGCGAATGTGGATCGATCCATTACTTGCCCAATAACAGGCCTGGGGTTGCCGAATCTCAAGGAGACGCTATGCGCAAATTGGTGCTTACCATTTTCCTCGTGTTTTTAGCCGGCTGTCTGGGATATCCGAAAACAGTCACGCCGGTTACCGGATTTAATCTTCAGCGCTATATGGGAACCTGGTATGAGATCGCCCGCCTGGACCATTCATTCGAGCGGGGCCTGGAACGTGTCACGGCTGAATACACTTTGCGTGAAGATGGTGGTGTCCGCGTGATCAATCGTGGGTATGACATCCGGCAAGACCGTTGGAAAACCGCCGAGGGAAAGGCCTATTTCGTTGAGCCGTCCGATACCGGCTATCTGAAGGTTTCCTTTTTCGGGCCTTTTTACGGCAGCTATGTTGTTTTTGAAGTAGACTCAAAGGATTACCGCTACGCCTTTGTATCCGGGCCGAATCACTCTTATCTCTGGCTTTTATCACGGACACCGACGATTGATCCAGCCTTGCTGGCCCGGTTTGTGGAGACAGCCAGAAAAAAGGGCTTTGATACCGAGCAGCTGATTTACGTGAACCATGCACAATGAGGCGCAGGGGTCGCGCCGTTGATATGAGCCCCGGGGGAGCGTGTGAATTTCAAGACCATCCGTAAAAGCAGTGCGCCGGAAATGGTGGCGGAGCAAATTCTCAACCAGATCAAGTCCGGCGATCTAGCGCCCGGAGAGCGGTTGCCGCCCCAGCGCGAACTGTCTACGCTTTTAGGCGTAGGGCGTTCCTCGGTGCGCGAAGCGATCAATGCTCTGGCGGTCATGGGGTACCTGGATGTGGCTCAGGGGCGCGGTACCTATATAGCGGCGGATTTACCGGAGGCGACTGCTCCCCTGGCACAGTTCGACGCTGCTTTGAAAGCCGGCAGTATTCTGGACCTCATGGATGTGCGCGAATTGCTGGAGGGTCGCTCCGCCGAGTTGGCCGCTGAAAGGGCGGCAGGCAAAAAGATACGACACCTGGAAAAAGCCATCCAAGCAATGCGGCAGTGCACAGAGGCCTACGAGCAATTTCTTGAGGCGGACATTCAATTTCACCAGGCCTTGGCCAAGGCTTCCGAAAATCAGATCCTGTGCGAACTGACCCGCTTGATTCTCGACAAGGTGGTGGCCCACCACCTGCGTCTGCGGACTGCCCGACTCTCGCCAGGGTACCGGAAAATTTCGATCGAGACAGCTGAAGAAATCGTGGCCGCTATCAAGGTTGGGGATGGTGAGGCTGCGGCCCGATGGACCGGCCGGCATCTCAATGCGATTAAGGGGGAGTTGAAAGATATTCTGGACTAAAGCCCCTGTTTTAAGTTTTATGTGTTAAGTGTTTAGACAAACCAAAAACCATTTTCAGCCCTTTCATCAACAGACACATATTCCGTTAATATCATTTCATGTGTGACGGAAAAGGCTCCCCTCCCTTGACGGGAGGGGCTGGCCCGTCTTCGCCCCCGGGCTTCGACGGACAAGGGGAGGGTGACCTGCTCGGAAAAAGGGAAAATTGCAATGAAAATCAGAATTCTTACGGCCGCGGATGTTCAAAAGGCCCTGCCCATGGATCGGGCCATTGAGGCGGTGCGCTCCGCCTTCGGTCAGTTCTCAGGCGGACAGGCCAACGTGCCGCTTCGCAGCCGGTTCCACACGGATAAAGGCGTCACGCTGATCATGCCCGCCCACCTGAAGCAGACCGGCCACTTTGCCTTGAAGGTGGTGTCTGTCTACGGGGAAAACCCAGCCAAGGGGCTGCCCACTGTGGCCGCCACGGTCCTGGTTCTCGACCCGGAGACGGGTATGCCTCTGGCGTTTATGGACGGCGACAGCCTGACTGCCCTGCGGACCGGAGCAGGGGGCGGCCTGGCGGCCGACCTGTTGGCGCGCGAGGATGTAAGCCGGGCCGTTCTCTTCGGGGCGGGTGTCCAGGCCCGGACCCAACTGCTGGCGGCCCTGACCGTGCGTCCCCTGACGGAAGTGACCATCCTGGACCCAGTAACGGCTGCGGCTGAAAGCCTGGCAGCGGAGGTCTCAACCTGGGATGGTGCACCGGCGGTAAACCTGGGTGCCGATCCGGCTGAAGCGGTGGCTGCGGCTGATATCATCATGGCGGCCACCACGACGGCTACCCCCCTTTTTGACGGTAATCTGCTCAAACCCGGAACCCATGTCACCGGGGTTGGATCCTTTACTCCCGACATGCAGGAAATCGATGCCGCCACAGTAAAGCGCGCCCGGGTCATCGTGGATTCCCGCGAGGCCTGCCAGGCGGAAGCCGGGGACATCATCAAAGCGGAGGCCGGCATTGATGCCGAAATCGGTGAAATCGTGAACGGTACCCGGCCCGGCCGGGAAAACGATACCGAGATCACCTTCTTCAAATCGGTTGGAGTGGCCTGCCAGGACGCCGCTGCCGCCGCTGCTGTGCTGGCCGGGGCAGAGGCGGCCGATCTGGGACAGATCATAGATCTGTAGACAGGTGGATAGTCTGAAGGCTAAAGGCTGAAGGAAAACCTGTCTTAAACCGAAATTGCTGGGTTTGATCTTTCCCTTTAAGAGGCGCCGAGCATCGCAGGAAAGGGCGAAGAGAGCGAAGTGCTTGTCTGAGCGCAGCGAGTTGTGCTGAGCGCGCCCTTTCCGAGAAGCGCAGGGCAGCCCGCAGGGCCGCCTCTTATGGGCGTTTTCTTTTGGTTACTTTTCTTGTACGCAC